>CETH01013175.1_pt1 | contig 24934 bp, 19 predicted proteins | sample 361461 | NCBI WGS metagenome assembly CETH01 (sample SAMEA2622695, study PRJEB7988) | marine metagenome | isolation source: saline water (ENVO:00002010), including
CCAGCGCCGAACCACGAAGTCGGCCAGCTGGAATCATCGAATCAAGAAGCGGAAGCGCAACAGTCGCACCCATTCCCTGCAGGAACGTCCTCCGCTCCATATGTTTTCCCGTCAGAAACTCCATCGGGTCGTTCTCCGGCGCCTCAGGCGCATTAGTTCAACTCAGAGTCTAGTAGTCCTGCACAGAAGCCGAGACACTCTGCATTCTGAAAGCATCACTCTTCACAACACCCATAAAAAAGGCCGACATCCTATAATCTTCCTCTTCAGCGTCGCGCACAATCCGCCGCACTGTTGGTTGATCAAAATACTCTACACGTCGTCCGAGTGCATACGCCATAAGGTTTGACGTAAAAGTACGTACCAGTGGGATGGGTCGCTTAAGAAGAGCCCGCTGGAGTTCATACGGATTGTTGATAGGCGTGCCGTCGTAAAAGTCCCCCCGTGTATCTAGGGCATTACCGTTCTCCCTAAACCTCCACTTTCCAGTTACGCCATAGCTGTCGAGTGCTAGGCCAATCGGGTCCATGAAGCGGTGACAAGCATTACAGGTGGGGTTCTTTGCATGAATCTCCAATCGCTCTCGTGTGGTGAGCACACGCCCTTCCTCCGCCGCCTCTGTCTCTTCCAGTGTCGGAATCCCCGGCGGCGGCGGCGGCGGCGGCGTCCCCATCATGACTTCCATAACCCACTTCCCACGAAGAACAGGAGACGTGCGCCCCGCCTGAGATGTTAATGTGAGCACACTAGCGTGCCCTAGAACTCCGCGCCTCATCTCATCCGGATAGTCAACTCGACGGAAGTCGTTACCCGTGATACCTGCAATGCCGTAGTGACGCGCTAGACGCTCGTTGAGAAAGGTATAGTCGGCCGTGTACAGTTCTAGGACCGGCCTATCCTCACGGATCAGACTCGTGAAGAATTGCTCGGTCTCCTGAAGCATGTCGTCCGCGAGCTGTTGATGAAAATCAGGCTCAAGACGGACGTCCGGGTGAACCTTATCAAGGTCCTGTAGCCGCAACCACTGAGATGCGAAACGAGACCCGAGTGCCTCTGCACGGGGGTCCGAAAGCATGCGCTCGACCTGCTCCTCCAGCACATCATCGTCAGAGAGTTGGCCACGCTCAGCGAGATCACGTAGCTCGCTGTCGGGGGGGAGACCCCATAGGAAGTAAGACAGCCGCACCGCAAGATCTTCATCCTCAATCTCATAGAGTTCACCAGGACCAACGTCTCCTGGAGCCTCCTCAAAACGAAAGACGAAGTGAGGACTCGCCAGCATAGCCTCTAACGCGGTACGAACCCCGTACTCAAAGCCTCCATCCTGAGCGCCGTAATCATAGAAACCCATGAGCGCCTCGCGGTCATCATCCGTCAACGGTCGGCGAAAGGCCTGAGCACCGAGCCGTTCGATAATCGAAGAGGCACATCCATGCTCGTCCTGTGTGCTTGTCGGACGACAGGTGAAGACCGCACGTCGTACCGGCGTGTCTGAGACTCCAGTCACGTTCTCAGGTCCCACAATCACAAGGTCACGGATATGTGGGAGAGACATTACCCCGTATGTGCCCGCAATCGCAGTACTGGCGAGCGACCAATCGTGCGGCGATATCAGATCCTGCACAGGTCCGTCCGCCTTCATCACGAAAGCCGCAGTTACCCGGTGCGGCCCAGCCGTCACAGCGATCGGCGGCGTGCGCATGTCAACGCTTTCGGGATTGGAGACATGCATCCACCGGTCTATGTCCATCAGGGCCACGCGCTCACCGTCGACCGAGATCTCAACCTGCTCCGGGCTCTCGGGAGTCGTGTTCAGAGCTGATGCACCATTACCGACAGCCGTTCCCGTCGTCTCATGGTGGAACGAAAACCGGAAGACATAATCACCGTCAGCCACAAAGTTGTGAACCACCGAAACGCCACCACGGGTACCGTAGGGAGCTCCTTCAACTCGCTCTATCTGCGACGCCCAACGCGGAACACGATATTGCGCTTCTGTGGTCGTCGCATCTGGATCGCCCAATGCAAGCCTACTGACTTCAGCCGCTGCGTTCAAATAAGCGTCAAGAAGCGTCGGTGACAGCATCTGTACGTCAGCGATATTGTCGAAATTAGCGCTCTTTGTGTCAGGTGGCAGATAATCAGCTCCGTTGATCTCTAACCCAAGAAGATCACGGATTGATGCTGAGTATTCGGCTTGATTGAGGCGCTGGAAGGTCCGACCACCTGGATTGGGCTTCGACTGTGCTATCCGGTCCAGCCTCTGTTCGAGGGCTTCAACTAGAAGATTGAGCGTGTCTCCGGCTGGACGCGCTACACCGGGCGGCGGCATCATACCGGCCCTCAGCTTCACCACCATCTTCTCAGCAACGTCGCCCTGAAGGTGGGGTTGATCGGCATCGAATGATTCGAGTGAAAGGTTGCCTCGAAGTCGACGATCTGAATGACAACGGACACAGTACTCCTGAATGACATCATTCTCATTCAAGGTCTGCGACACCTCTGAGTCCACGGAGAATGGGGCGATGTCATCCGCCGAAACCGTCTCGAGTAATTGTTCAGAGTCGGCTGTCACCGCCAACAACATTCCGATTGCTCCGAATGTCACCGCCGATCTCAATCCAATCATCATTCTCCCAATGCCTTCTTCAGTCCGCAGACGCTGTCTATTGCGGGAACGTCAGAGAGAAATCGCTCGTGCTATCACCGAAGCTGCCAATGTCGTCAATCCCAAGCTTGTGCATAAGAGCAAGCATGACGTTAGCCATCGGGGTTCCATCTGGAGCCTTGAGATGAAGGTTGCCCTCAAGTTGTCCATTACCCCCACCCAAAATAATAAGAGGGCAGCGCCGATGGTTATGTAGATTTCCATCAGCCATTGGTGACCCGAAAACAATCATCGTCTTCTCAAGGAGATCTGTTCCTCCCTCATCCAAAGACTGGAGCCTTTCGAGAAAATATGGCAGCATACCTACGTGGTACTTGTTGATCACCGCAAAGTCGAGAATTGCTTCCTCATTGCCACCGTGGTGTGAGGCCGGATGGAAAGGAGAGTCTGTGCCACTTTCGGGATAGACGCGGCCAGAGGCATCCCGACTAGTCTTAAAAGAGAACACCCGGGTCATATCCGACGCGAACGCCAACGCCTGAAGATCGAACATAAGACGCATGTGTTCATCAAACGAGTCGGGAACGCCTGCCGGAGCACCGGGCAAATCACGCTCCTCACCTGTAGAATTTTGAGCTTCTACCGCCTGGATCCGGCGTTCAATCTCTCGAACATTGTCCAAGTAACGCTCAAGACGATGCGTGTCGTTTGGCCCGAGTGCTCTCTTCAGGTGTGCAATCTCCCCCGTGATCCAGTCGAGAATGCTGCTGTTAGTCCGGAGTCTTGCCGCCCGATCCTCTGAAGTACTGCCCGCTCCAAAAAGCATGTTGAAGACCACCCGCGGATCACGAATCATCGGAAGCGGCTCGCTCGGTGACGCCCAGCTAATAGTGTCGGTGTAGACACACGAGTAGCCGTATGCGCACCCACCAGATTGATCTACCGGTTCGATGCAAAGTTGCATGCTGGGGATCGGAGTATCCTGTCCGAATCGATTAGCATAAATCTGGTCCATAGACGTTCCTGCGTAGACGTCTGAGCCACGCGTCTGCTTCGGGTGCGACTGTGTCAGAAACACCGCACTAGAACGGAAATGATCCCCGCCAATCTCATTAGCCTCAAAAGCTTCGGCCATGCGCACGTCGGTATTGCTGACTATGGTGAGCCAATCGCGCCATTCATCTAGAGGCTGGAGTGAGCTTGGTGCTAGATCAAAATCTCGTCCGACATCAGCCGGAGCCCACAAATTCTGACCAGATCCCCACTCACTACAACCCGCAGCGCCATGAACTAGCTCAATCGCTACCAAGCGAGTGGGATCACCGACTGCACCCGATGCCATGCGACCCGCTGGCACCATAGCATCCAGAAATGGGAGGGCAACCGAAGCACCCATTCCCTTGAGGAAGGTACGTCGCTCCATCTGCGTTCCAGTAATGAAATTCATGCGGGTCCTCCTGTATTGATAATTCTTAACCTCCATGTTGACTGGAGGTTTCAGTGCTGAACTCCCCGATAGATTGCATTCGGAAAGCATCACTCATCACCACACCAAGTACGAAGCTCGACATACGATAGCCGTTATCTGCCGCTTCGCGCACTATAGCGCGAACTGTGGGTTGATCGGTGTACTCTACTCTTCGACCAAGACCATAAGCCATCAAGTTCGATGTGAAAGTCCGAAGCAGCGGCTCCGGGCGGCGCAGTAAAGCCTCGACCAACCCAGCCGGTGTATCAATCTGTGTGCCGTCGTAAAGCTCGCCTCTAGTGTCTATAGCTGCTCCCTGCTCTCGAATCCGCCATCTTCCGATCACATCGTAATTATCAAGCGCCAACCCAATAGGATCTATGAAACGGTGGCAAGAGTTACATGAAGGATTGGCCCTATGAGCTTCCATCCGCTCCCGAGTGCTGAGCAATAGACCATTCGAAGCGTCTTCCGTCTCCTCAAGATCTGGCACGCCCGGAGGAGGAGGAGGAGGAGGAGCGCCCATCAACACTTCCATCACCCACTTTCCTCGCAGTACTGGAGATGTCCGATCGGGGTGAGACGTAAGTGTCAAAATGCTTCCATGACCAAGCAACCCTTGCCGCCTAGCATCTGGATACTCAACCCGACGGAAGTTATCACCAAGCACACCTTCGACACCGTAGTGATTCGCAAGCCGTTCATTTAAGAAAGAGTAATTAGCCGTATAGAGATCGAGTACTGAGCCATCCTCCCGAACGAGATTTGTGAAGAAAAGCTGCGTTTCCGTGCGCATCGCATTCGCCAACTGCTGATCGTAATCAGGGAACCAGTACGAGTCGGGATTGACCTTATCAAGGTCCTGAAGGCGCAACCATTGAGCAGCAAATCTAGATCCAAGGGCATCGATTCTTGAGTCAGCTAGCATGCGGCGAACTTGACCCTTGAGCACAGTTTCGTCCGATAAACGGCCCTCCTCAGCCAACGCTCGAAGCTCATCATCAGGTGGGCGGGCCCATAAAAAGAAAGAAAGACGGGATGCAAGCGCATGATCGCCGATAGCATACTTCCCGTTGCTAATGGCCTCAGCGCCCCGCTCGAAGCGGAAGACGAAGTGAGGACTGGCTAGAATTGCTTGTAGCGCAGTGCGGACACCAATCTCGAACCCCCCTTCTTGTGCACCTTGGTCGTAAAACCTCATTAGTCCATTGACGTCTCTGGGCTGCAGGGGACGCCGATACGCATCAGACGCTATACGCTCAATTATGCTCTGGGCACAGGGACGCTCCTCCCTTGAGATCGTAGGTCGACAGGTAAAAACCCGTTCGCGAACGGGATGCTCCGATATACCCGTCACCCTCTCTGGTCCCCTGATGACGAGGTCCCGCAGGTGGGGTAACAACGTAAGCCCATACCCGGACATTCCTGTATGGCGATCAGAAATCGACCAGTCATGGGGGGACACGAGATCTTCTACGGGGCCTTCAGCTGTAGTCAAAAAGGCTGCCGTTACCCTTCGTGGCCCAGCTCGAACCGCAATCGGATCCGTGCGCATAGTAATGCCCCACGGGTCATCGTATGATAACCAAGGATCAACATCCATAAGTGCGACGCGATCCCCGTCAATTGAGATCTCAATCTTCTCACCGCGCGCCAATTGGCCCGCAAACCCTACTCCCGTGGTAGTATGCTGGAAGGCTATTGAAAAGACATAGTCACCATCAGCAGGGAAATTGTGCACAACCGAGGTCCCACCGCGCGTCCCAAAGGGTGCCCCATCTACCCGATCAACCTGTGAGGTGTATCCGGACACGGTATAGGTGTGTTCTTGATTGCCCGCATCTATGTCACCGACTGCCATTCGGGCAATGTCGGCAGCTGCGGTCAGGTATGCATCCAGTAGTGTAGGGGACAACATCTGCACATCAGCGATGTTATCAAAGTTCTCACTCTTGGTATCCAACGGAAGATAGTTTGCCGGATCTATTGTGAGCCCCAGTAGAGATTCGACAGAGCGGCTGTACTCAACACGATTCAGACGCTGAAACGTGCGCCCACCAGGATCACCGCGCTCAATAGCTGCCTGATCCATAAGTGTTTCTATCCCCTCAGCGACTTCTAACAGAACGGACTCTCCAGGACGAGCCGAGCCCGGGGGAGGCATCATACCCGCTCTGAGCTTTACAATCACCTTTTCCGCGATCTCGGGCGATTCTTCGGGATGCGAAACATCAAACGTCTCAAGCGAGAGGTTGCCGCGAAGCCTGCGATCGCTGTGACAGCGGACGCAATATTCGTCGATCACAGACTGATCCTCAGAGAACCGATCGGCCGAAGTCACGACAGAGGCGTATCCGAAATCGAGGGAGGACCATGCTACTGCCTCGTCGATCAACTCAGACTGACGAGCACCCGAAACAATGAGCAGCGAACTCATGACAATCGTAGAAAAAGTCAGTGTCTTCAGGGCAAAAGGCCTCCGATAAGTACCTCGATTCAGCCACGTTTCGATGGAACGGTTTCAGCGATGGGATCCACAAGAGGTTCCAATTCCGAAACCATGCTGCAAGGTAAGCTGCGAAATCATGCCCTGCCAGCGTTATGTTCTAGGTGAAGTTTCCTTCTGCCAGATACCCAACCGTGCGCAAACCGCTGGTCTTTGCGAGGTCAGAACGAACACCGTAATCTCAAGACATGCATACGATACGAGTTCTGCCGATATTAACCACCTTAGTGGTTTGCACCTCCTGTTCCACATCGAATTCACTACCGCCGACAACCGCTTTCTCGGGAGCAACCGTTTGGGACGGTTCAGGACGTCCCGCGCAGCCCGGTGTGACCCTGTTCGTTCGCGATGGCCGAATCGTCGCAATGTCCTCTGACGGCTCAACACCAGAAGGCATTGACATCGCTACAACAGTCGACTTGTCGGGGCGCTACGTACTCCCAGGACTAGTGAACGCTCACGGGCACGTGAGCGGATTATGGGCGGATGCCTCAGTCGAAGATCCGGTCGAACGTGTCAGGGGAGACCTGAAGCTATTCGCGCGTTATGGAGTCACTACGGTCAACAGCCTCGGAGATACGGAAGCAGTGCTAACCGCCCGTGACGCGGCGACACCCACAGATACACACGCCCGGCTCCTGGCAGCCGGTCCCGTAATCCCTCCTTCCCCATTCCCGACTAAAGCAAGGGCAGATGCGCAAGCAAACGTTGAAGCCGGCGTGGACTGGCTGAAGCTGCGAGTAGACGACAACCTTGGGACAAGTGTCAAAATGCCATGGGAATCCGTGCAAGCCGTGTTAGACATATCAGATGAGAATGGGATCCCTCTAGCTACCCACCTCTTTTATCTCGATGACGCCAAGAAGCTTTTGGACATGGGGACATCGCTGATTGCGCATTCCGTAAGGGATGTTGACGTCGACGAAGAATTTATCGAGAAGTTGCGGGACACGGGCGTATGCTATGTACCCACCTTGACCCGTGAAGTGAGTGCATTCGTATACGGTACGCGTCCCGATTTCTTCGACGATCCATTCTTCACCGAGTATGCCCACGCTGGTGAGGTGGCCCGGGTGTCAGATGCGGGATTCATGGAAAGAATGACATCTAGCGAGACCGCGGCGGGTTATCGCTCAGCTTTAGTCGTTGCACTCCGCAACCTGAAGGCTTTAGCAGACGCAGGCTTACCGGTGGCCATGGGTACAGACGCAGGCCCGGGCGGTCGCTTTCCTGGGTATTTCGAACATATGGAATTATGGATGATGGGCGAGGCAGGCCTGACACCGGAGCAGGTTCTCATGAGTGCGACCAGCGTCTCAGCCTCCTGCCTTGATCTTGATGACCGAGGCGTAATCGCCCCTGGAATGTGGGCCGACTTCATGGTACTGAGAGAGAATCCCCTAGAATCCCTTCAGAACACTAGGAGTCTCGAACAGGTATACGTAGCAGGTCAGCCAGTGCGCTAAAGACCGCATTCCCTACTCTGCATCACATACTGAATTCGTGGGCCTCCCCAGCTCCCCTAGGTACACGAATCGAATCGACCAGAGTCTGTACCTCTTCCGGCGGTTCATCTGTCATACGTGAGACCACCATAGTAACGGTGAAGTTCAGTAGCATACCGAGGGTCCCGATACCCTCGGGACTAATCCCGAACCACCAATTGTCGGCGCTGTTCGCGCCCGGGTTCACGAAGTTGAAGTAGACTATGTACGCCGCCGTGAACGTGATCCCGCTGACCATTCCCAAAATCGCGCCTTCTCTTGTCGTCCGCTTAGAGAAGATCCCAAGAATAATCGCGGGGAAGAACGACGAGGCAGCGAGACCGAATGCAAATGCCACCACCTGAGCAACAAAGCCAGGCGGATTCATTCCAAAGTACCCAGCCACAAAGACGGCAACACCCGCAGCGATACGGGCGGCCATGAGCTCCTGCTTTTCAGTGATTTCCGGCATCAAACTTCGTTTGAGCAAATCGTGGCTCACCGCCGAAGAAATCACTAGCAATAAGCCCGCAGCGGTCGAGAGCGCGGCTGCAAGTCCTCCCGCCGCAACTAGCCCAATCACCCACGCCGGCAGGTTCGCGATCTCCGGATTCGCGAGGACCATAATATCGCGATCAACTGTGAGCTCATTCGTCAGTGGAGACTCCGGGCCCACATACTGAATCCGCCCATCCCCGTTCGCATCATCGAAGGAAATAAGACCGGTATCTTCCCATTTTGTGAACCATTCTGGTACCGATGAATAGGGCACATCTTGTACCGAGTTGATAAGATTGGTTCGAGCGAAAACAGCTACGGCAGGCGCAGTAGTGTAGAGTAGCGAAATGAACAGGAGGGCCCAGCCCACCGAGATCCGCGCGTCCCGCACGCGTGGCACGGTATAGAAGCGGATAATCACGTGCGGGAGACCTGCTGTCCCTACCATCAAGGCCGCAGTTATGAAGAAGACGTCAAGCGTAGACTTGGTCCCACTCGTATAGGGACCGAATCCCAATTCTTGGTGAAGCCCGTTCAATCGCTCAAGCAGCGGCATCCCAGAAGCCTGGTCTACACCACCAAGGCCAAACTGTGGAATCGGTGTCCCAGTGATCATCAGTGATAGGAAAATCGCCGGCACCATGAACGCGAATATTAGAACGCAGTACTGCGCTACCTGGGTGTATGTGATGCCTTTCATACCCCCGAGCACGGCGTAGAAGAAGACGATCGCCATCCCAATCCCCACGCCAACATTCACGTCTACTTCCAAGAAACGTCCAAAAACGATCCCGACACCACGCATCTGGCCCGCCACGTAGGTGAATGAGACGAAAATTGCACATACCACAGCGACAATGCGCGCTAGCTGCGAGTAGTATCGATCGCCTACGAAATCGGGGACAGTAAAAGCTCCATACTTCCGCAGGTAAGGAGCGAGCAACAGAGCAAGTAGGACATACCCGCCGGTCCACCCCATCAGATAAACCGATCCGTCGTATCCCATAAAAGAAATGAGACCGGCCATCGAAATGAACGAGGCCGCACTCATCCAGTCAGCCGCCGTCGCCATCCCATTGGCTAGAGGGGATACACCCCCTCCCGCAACGTAGAAATCCTTGGTCGACGACGCTCGCGACCACACGGCAATCCCGATATAGAGTGCGAACGATGCCGCGACCAAGAGGAAGGTCCAAGTCTGGACGCTCATGCCCCCTCTCCCTCGTCGACATCGAACTCTTGATCGAGATCATTCATGAGCTTCACGTAGACAAAGATGAGGATCACGAACACGTAGATCGCACCCTGTTGAGCAAACCAGAAGCCGAGTGGGAAGTTCGAGAACGGAAGCGTGAAGGCATTCAGCGCTTCCGCGAATACGATCCCGCACAGGTATGAGACTACGAACCACACCATGAGCAGGGCACCCAAAAGACGGATATTGCGACGCCAGTACTCCGCATGCCGCGCCGCCGTGCCTTGATCAGTGACAGAGTGCTGGACGCCTTCCTGACCATTCGAGAAGGACTCAATCATGAACCACTCCCCCACCGTTTCTTCTGGACACCTTGGATCGGGCTCTGAATCATACTTGGCCTCGTGCTTTCGCGGGTCGCCAAGTTCAACCGATCACCAGGCGCTAGGAAATAAAACTTACCATTCTCTCCAGTCGTCACTTGATTGTCATACACCAACACAAAGGATTTTCCGATCACTTGGGCTTGGTCGCCTTGGACAACAAGAGCAGTATCCTCGTCGATTCCTATTCCTAGCAGTTCGGGGTGAGTCTCGATCACCTCGATCAGGTCGAACTGACGGTTCCGCATGAGCACGTGCTGATCAATCCCGACATCGCGCAGGTAACCGAAGCCCCGCTGATGGTCTCCCATCATAATCGTGTTCGTTCGGGTGTCTCCCCTGACCAGGAACGACCCCTGGATCGATGCCCCTGCCGACGAGCCTCCGATCACCCCACCTCGGTCGAGAACTTCCTGAAACGCTTGCTCGGCCTTCGTTCCTCCATAGGCATCGACCAACCTCCACTGACGTCCTCCGAAGAAGAACACACCAGCCGCTCTCTTGAGCGGTTCTACAAACGCGTCGGTGTCAGCTTCTGCGGGATCGGTGGTATGAAGCAGCGTTAAGTTGCGCGCCCCATGATCACGCCAAGCGTTCATACCTTGATAGAACTCGTCGTACTCCTCCGCACCTCCGGCTGTAGGGACGAGTACTATATGCGCATCGGGACCCCCAGCGAGATCAATAAAGCGCTCGTAGATCTCAGCGGAACGCATTGCTCCTCCTACGATCACCAGAGAGCCCCGTTCGGGCCCCACCTTGGGTAGCGATGCAGCCTGCTGGGCTTCGATTGTGGAAATCCCAAGCAAAGAAATCATCAACAAGGCAAACAGGACCAGATGGGTCGTGCGACTCGGTCGGCTCAGTTGTGCAGTCCCCAAGTCATTCGTGCTATATGTCATCTAGAAATCTCCGGATAGATCTGTCGCTCCAGTTCTCCGTGGATGCGATTGAGTGTTTCTTCCGTCGGCTCTTCAGTAACTGCCGACACGACCACTGCGACAGCGGTGTTGAGGAGTAATGCCCACACACCCCCATGAAGCCCAAAGGGATGAGGTGTTACAACGAGAGTGACGTATAGGACAGCGAGCCCGACAAGCAGTCCGGCGAGAACTCCTGTTCTGGTCAATGTTCGACGCATTGGGAAGCAGACACCTACAATTGCTGGCATCAACTGTAAGGCCCCGGAACCACTCAGCGTCACGAGAACTACCAAAAAATCAAACGTCCGCACTGAGAGCAGGTAACCGACAACGAGGAGTGCGGCTACGATCGCCCGACCAACCCAGAGGTAGTGCCTCTGCCCGCGATCAGGTGCCACATAACGCTGGTATATGTCCCGAGTGAGCACACTCATGTTCGCGTGCAGAATCGAGTCGAGGGTCGACATCGCTGCCGCGGTCGCCCCCGCAAGGATCACGCCGGTGAGAATGGGCGGGGCATGAGCAAAAAGTAGCTCTGGGAATATACGATCCGGTACTTCCAGACCAGGCATCGCGACCGCGCCACCAAGTCCGACCAACGCCGCCGGCACGTATAGTGTCATAAGATAGATTGGAGTCGTGGCCCCAAGCAGCTTCAGTGTCTTCGCGTCTACAGCTGTGTAATAGCGCATCATCATATGCGGCTGGAAAATGATCCCGAACGAAAGAGTGATCGTCATACCGATCCACATGCCCGGAGTGAAGAAGCCTTGGGGGCCGGGCAAGCTCAAGAGATCCGGTCGCTGGGCCCGAACCTCAGCCCATAACTGCATCGGTCCACCGAAGAGATCGTAGGCCAAATACATCGCGCCAACCCATACAGCGACATACATCCAGATGCCTTGGATCACATCGGTCCAGTAGACAGCTCGGAGCCCTCCCGCCATTAAGTAGGCGGCAGCTACCACCAGGAGGATAAGGGTTCCGATTTCGAAAGTGATCCGATCACCCGAAGCCACGTTGATGATGTACCCGAGCCCCTGCGCTTGGACTTGGATGTAGAGGATGGTGAAAACGACAGAGACAATCGCGACCGCTATACGCACTGCCTCGGACTCGTAGAAATCGGCGAGCATATCCGCGGGTGTGATGTACCGGTGCGCTTTGCCCAGCGCCCAAATCCTAGGTCCGAGAACATACGTTATCGCGCCGACCAGCAATGTCCATGTTCCAGCAGCCCAAAACCCAATGCCATGACTATAGAAAAAGCCACCCGAGCCGAGAAACGCGAAGGCAGAGTGAAAGGTGGCGACAACCGTGAGGTACAGGACAATAAAACCAGCCTTCCGACCGTATAGGAGAAAGTCCTCCATGTCGACGGTCATCCGCTTGTTCGCAATGACGCCCAGGATGATCGTCACTAACAGGTAGATGAAGATCAGGCTGGTGGCGACAACCCAAGGCTCCACGTCAGACCCCCTTTCGCAAAGACCAAACGAGCACACCGATCAGTGCTGAGTAGACCACGAAGAGGATCACAAAAAACAAGGGAACGCCCATGATCCAAGTATCCGGGCGATCCCAAACCGCATGCGTGAACGGTGGCATCGCGAGCAGAAAAACCACTAGGAAAACCATTGTGGCTATCCTGCCTTCCGCGCTTCGTGGGATCAGGTGTGACTGACGTTCTTGGCTCATGGGCGGCGAACATGAGCCAAGGTCCAGAACTACGCCAGCGCATTAGGTCACCCTGGCGTCCTCGATAGAGGACACGTCATGCTCCTCACCGCCGAACAGTAATCCCATAAGTTACTGTGCTCAAAGCATTTGTGGAAACACGTGCGTTTGGCACACCCCTTGCCCCTTACATACGTGACAATTGGAGAACGGAAGGTATGGAGGGCGTCATGCGGCACACGAGATACGCAGCCATAGCTGTCACTGCCTTGACAGTCTTTGCAACCGGACTCGAAGCTCAGAAAAAAAGTAGGCCAAATTTAATGCAGCCCGAAAATCGCGTCCCGGCTGCAATCGAGATTGATAATTCCGGACCAGGCGGATTCTGGGGTATCAATTTCGTCGCAGCCACCCCGGTAGGTGAAATGGCAACGCTGGTTGACCAAGGATTCGGTCTTGAATTATCAGTCGGTGCACCGATGGCCGCCGATGGCCACCTACGCATGAGAGTCGACCTTGGCGCCGTCGTATACGGCTGGGAGGAGCTCTTCTACGGGTACTGCAGATTCACATGCCGAGTGGCATCGGGATCGAATGTCACTACGACAAATTCCATCCTTTATGGAAGCGTAGGACCAGAGATCGTCCTCGCTAGCGGTGACTTCGAACCGTACGTGCACGCGGGAGCAAGCGTATCCTACTTCGTCACATCGTCTCAGCTAGACGACAACGATGGTTATGGATCTTACATGCATACTACCAACTATTCTGATACCGTACTCGGATGGCGTTTCGGAGGCGGATTTCGCTTCCGGGTCGGTCAACGAACACTTATCGACGTAGGTGTTCATAAGGCAGATAACCAAGTAGCGACATACCTCACAGAAGGTGATGTGGTCGACGAACGAGACGGCTCAATAGCCCTCTACCCTAATACGTCGGACGCGGACCTGATGAGCTTCAGGCTTGGTGTGAGCTTCGCCTTCCGATGATGCGAAACCGAAGCGTTTTCTCCGAGAACCCTTTCTGACAAATCGGTCACCAAGCCTTAAGGAGTGGCTCGCCATATACGACTTTTTCAGAAAGCCGACCGCACCCGTGCCCTGTCGACTTTGCCGTTGGCATTCCGAGGGAGTACGTCACCAACCTTCCACATTCGCGGACGACTCGCCGCTGACATCTCGTTAGCAACCCAAGATTCAAATTCGTCTAGGTCAAGGTTACTAACCACCGGTTCAATCCAAGCTGCGACGCGCTCTCCCCACACTTCATCAGGGACCCCGACAACGCATATATCGGTTACAGCCGGATGCAACCGAAGGCGCTCTTCAACCTCAATCGCATCGATTGTGACGCCACCAGTCACAATCCGATCTATGCGACGCCCAGTAATAGAAAGTCGTCCACCCTCTTCGATTACTCCCATATCACCTGTTCTGTACCAACCCTCCCCGTCCGCTAATTTCTCAACTTCGTTTCCAACGTAACCAAGAGCTCTCGTAGCACCCCTCGTCATAAGTTCACCATCATGGGAAACCCGCACCTCGACCCCCTGCAGCGGACATCCCACATCTCTCCTGCCGGCCCGAACCTCCTCAGGTCCAGCGGTGGCTATCTGAGAACTCATCTCGGTGGCGCCATAGGTCAATGCAATCGGCCATCCCGAGTCTACGGCCCTATTGACCAGGCCAAGTGGTGCGTGGGCTCCACCGACCAAAACACACTTCAAACGTTGGGGTGTGCTCCTCGTACCCCACTCGTCTAGGAGGCGGTGCAACTGCGTCGGGACAAGTGACATGTGGGTCGGCCCTTCTTCATCTTCCAGAAGAGTGACCGTGTCAGAAACATTGAACTTCCCTGGGGCAAGAAGTCGGTTTCCAAGCAAAATCGAACGAGTTATCAGTGCTAGTCCACCGATATGCGCCAGAGAGAGGGACGCCATCCATACGTCCTCTCGACACAGCGACAATCTCGCTGCCGACCCCTGAGCATTTGCCTCGAAATTCTCCCAAGACAGGGCGACACCACGAGGACGACCCGAAGTACCTGACGTCCACAGTATCGAACAGGTCCCCTCAGGAGGATTGCCTATAGCAAGAGATTTACGCGCCTCGTCTCTCGCGGCCTCACTCAATCTGGGATTCAGCGGTGCCGCGATGAAGCCCGCCCGCCACGTAGCCAACAATTCGACTACACCTTCCACATCAGGTTCAACCTCGAACGTATGGACCAATCCGTTAGCAGATGACGACTCCCTAACCTCGCGCAACACTCGGGCTCGAGTCTCTACTCGATCAGTGATCTCCGCGAGTGAAAACCATTCGGAACCCGAGGAGATCAGCAGAGCTTCCGGAGACAGCGGCGAACGACTCAGAAGGGTCATATCGAATCAGCCCAGAGCTAGGCCCAAGGCTAGAGCCGCCCCATAGACGATCACTACCCGCGCAGTCTGACCCAGAGCAGGAATCAACTCAGAAGGGTCTCTGTAGCGAAAGGCCGCACGAAGTGGTGACATGGCCAGTGGAAGCGCAACGAGAGAAAACAACGATGCCGTCGGCCATCCATAGACCTTCCAGCCGATTACTGGGACGAGGGTCCCGCAGACAATCAAACAAACGAGTTCTGCACGCGTACCCGCCACACCAATGCGCACAGCCAAGGTCCGCTTGCCCGCGCGTTTGTCGGTCCGAAGATCGCGCAGATTGTTCATCACTAGAATCGCGGTGCTGAGGGCACCTAAGCCCGCTCCCGCAAGCAACGCATCAGGGGACCAAGACAGTGCCTGCACATAGTAGGTGCCGGCAACAGCAATAAGACCAAAGAACAAGAAAACGAATATGTCCCCAAGCCCATGGTACGCCAAAGGCAAAGGGCCACCGGTATAGGCCACCGCGCAGATTACCGAGGCCATGCCGATCAAAAAAATCGGCCATCCCGCAACCACCACGAGGTACACGCCGACTAGCATGGCAAAGGACAGTGCGATGAACATTGCCCTCCTGACTTCTTCGGGCGCGATGATCCCGGCCTGAGTCACCCGGGTCGGACCTACACGATTTTCGTCATCTCCACCGCGCACGAAGTCGTAGTAGTCATTCCCTAGATTGGTCCCAATCTGAATCAGCAACGCTCCCACCAGTGCGGCTACGGCAGGAAGAGCCACAAAAACACCATCATGAATGGCGAGGCCGGCCCCCACGGCAACTGGAGCAACCGCGGCTGTAAGAGTCTTGGGGCGGACTGCTATGCTCCATGCCTGTACGCGCCCCTTCAAAGACGTTGCCATCATACTCACGAAGTCAGCGCCAGCTCCCTATGATTCGCGTCGTAATGATCGAGTCCAGCTGTGGATACTCGCGTCTAAGATAGTCATTCCCCTGCACTCGAATCGAATCCTGACTCGGCGTGCGATCCGCATACGCACCATAGAAGCCCATCGGGACCTCGACGCCCTCTACAATCTCGCCGACCGGCGGATACCCTACGACACCTCCGGATGCAAGCACATCAAGCCGCTCGTTATCGGCTAAATTGATGTATAGCTGAAATGATCGAGTACTCGGGCCACCTCGAGCGAAGCTTACCGTGCCTTGGAGATTACTTCCGATGACTGGCTCGTCATCCAAGGGATGGTCACGCCACACTGAATCACGCACGGGCTCTCCCGAGTATCCCCATTGCGCGACAAACCCATCGATCATCCGGTAAAAACGGGCACCCGCATAGAAATTATTTTCTACTAGGTGCCAAACCCGATCCACAGCGAGTGGTGACCAATGCCGTCTCATCTTCACCGTAATAGCCCCCTCGCTTGTCTGAATATCTACGAGGAATGAATCCGGAGCCTGAGCAGTCAGATCATCAAGCGTCGGTTTGTATAGAGCGGTATTAGGACCCGCGCATGCAACAATGACCAGAACACTAGTCAGCAACACAAGACGGCGGACCCACGAACAGTCGACCACTTAACTCAGTACCTCCAGCACCTTCTCGATAACTGTATCCCTCGATAGGGTACGCATACGATGTCCTTCAGCACCATCGGTGCGTACCCGGATCAATCGGGTTTCACCCGTGGCGATGGCATTATTGACCTCTACTTCAAGTTCTTCGACCGAAGTCTCTATGGTTTCGACTCCGTGCGCAGCAGCTGTATGCGAGGGGTCTAAACCGTGCGGGGTCGTAAAGTACCTGGTGAAGTCAGGTTCGAAATCAGAGATCGGAAGCATCCCGAAAATCGCTCCTCCATCGTTATCCACCAGAACGATCACTAATGGTGCGTCGTCCTCCCGGCTCCACAAAAAACCATTCTGGTCGTGGAAGAACGCAACATCTCCTATCAGTAGCACAGTCGGTCCACTATGCTGAGATGAGATTCCAAAAGCCGTGGACACCACGCCATCGATCCCGCTCGCACCGCGATTTGCAAAGACATGGATATTCTTCCCTTCCTCATGCTCCATGCGCAGAGCAGCGAACGCGTCGAGGTCCCGGACCGGCATCGAACTCGAAACAACTAAGGCTGCGCCGTGCGGAAGAGCACGCAGCGTTGCCCCGGCCACCGCACCCTCACCGAGTTCACCCTCGGAGATAGGCGAAAGAGCTTCTCGAGCCGCTCGATCCGCTCTAGCCCAGGACCTGAAGGGCTCTTCTGATAGCTCCTTTCTGTGCGTGGGCCATTTCGAGCTCATTCGGGTAAGAGCGTCGACCGCATCCGCCCGGAAATACGTTGTCGCAGTTACTCCATGGTCCTTCCATCTCGGACCATCGTCAATAACCAATTGCTCTGCATCAGCGTGTTGGAAAAGCCACCTTTGGAGAGAGGCAGAAGTGGGTGATGCACCTACGCGAACCACGACCTCCGGGGTCAAGTGCTCGCGCACGCGGGCATCGCTCAAGAAGAGATCGTAGCCAACGATCACCCGATCATCACCGACTCCGAAGCGAGCACCACTCAAGGGATCTGCAAGCAGAGGAAACCCTGTCACGGAAGCGAAGTGCCTCACGGCGGGGCCAAGAAGAGAAGCCTCTTCTGATGGCCCAGCTACGATCACACCGATTCTCCCGGCAAGGCATTTTAAGAGCTGCCCCAGTTGCTCTTCAGTGATGGCTGGACGAGTCGACTCGATGCGCACCATCGGTGATCCGTCTGCTCGACCCTCGAATGCCAGCGGATCTTCAACGACCAGGTCATGTGCTGAGTCTTGGGGCTCGAGTGGCTTGTCGAACGGGACGTTTACATGCACCGGTCCCTTAGAAGATCCGCAAGACTTGTCCCAAACACGTCCGGCGATACTCCTTAAATGCCGAAGCGATCTGGAGTCGATTATCGGTTCTGACAGTTGGAAGAACGCACGGGGGTAGCGTCCAAAGATTTGATACTGATCAATCGCCTGGTTGGCATCCGCCCCTCGCAATCGATTAGGTCGATCCGCTGATAGCACTATCAAAGGAACTCCTGACTGACTGGCCTCTACCACTGCTGGAAATAGGTTGGCGACGGCGGTCCCAGAAGTCGTGATTATCGCTGCCGGACGTCCCGTTGCCTTCCCGACTCCTAGGGCGAAGAAACCGCAAGCACGCTCGTCTAGATGTACCCGTACCCTGAGTCTCTCGTCAGCCGCGCACGCCATCACGAGTGGAGTCGAGCGCGATCCAGGCGCTATAACAACCTCGCGCAAACCAGCACGTGCTAACTCGTCCACAAGACTACGAGCCCACAATGTATTGGCAGTCGATTCGGTCACGGGTTACGCCTCAACGCGTTGGATTGCTAAAAATGATTGTCTAGATGCAGTTCTGCACCAGCTGCGCGAAGTGCATCGAGCATCGGTTCGAACTTGATGCTGGTTTCCTCCCACTCCAGCGCAGGAACTGACCCTTCAACGATGCCCGCTCCAGCGAAGAGACGCCATCCCGAGTCTTTTGATACCCCCATCCGAAGCGCTGGACAAAACACTCCGTTGCCCTCGACGTCGAACCAACCCACTGGCCCGGCATACCATCCACGCTCGAAAGGCTCCTCTCGCTCTAGGAAGGCCATCGCAGCATCTCGCGGCAGCCCGCACACCGCAGCGGTTGGGTGGAGCAGTCTAACAAGATCCAGTATGCCCACAGTAGATGGAACAGACGCCCGGATCTCAGTTTCCAAATGCTGAATCCGGGCTAACGTCAGCACGTGCGGTTGCGGATCCGTGCGAATGTTGTGCCCTACAGTTTCTAGCCGGGCCACCATATCGTCTAGAGCGATTTGTTGCTCGGCTCGGTCCTTATCCGAAGCTAAGAGTTGATTCGCTAGCTTGGCCTGCTCGCTCTGCGATTCACCTCGCCTTATCGATCCTGCGACAGCAGTGGCATGGAAAACCCCATCTCTGAGAGTTGCAACAGTCTCCGGAGCCGCACCCACTATCGCCGAGCCTGGCACGGGCTCGAAGAGAAAAACGTGACTGCCCTGATTCATCTCCCACAGTTTTGCTACCACGTCCACGGGATCAATCACACCTTCTCTAAAGTCAACGTCCATGGTACGAGCCATCACAGCTTTCGAGATAGATCCGGCTCGTATTGCATGCAGCGAACTATCAATTGCCGTCTCCCACTTCGCCCGCTCAGTTGCTAAGGTGAAGCCGAACTTTCTTTCTGGGCCCCCAGGAAAAAAGGCTCTCGATGTCATTTCAGCTCTAAGCAACTCCGCTTTTGCACGAAGCCTCTGAAAGACTTGGTCCCTCTCCTCATTCTTGACCAAAGCCCGCACCCGAAGCCAAGTGTCCCCCGAGTCGCCACGCTCTAGTTCTATCGCAGGGAGATGGAATAGACTATCCGGAAAATCCGCCCAAACACCTGAGGCTTCATGATCTGAACGAAATGAAAAGCCTCCATAAAATCGTAGGCTAGAATCACGATCTGCTAGACCTGTAAGGAGCGTACGCTGCATTAGTTCACGCGCAGAACTCGCGGTCTTGGCGAAACGGTCGCCATCCCTGAAGTGTTCTGCTCCGAGTGACAAGGTGACCCCCCTGTGCGCAAACCAGCTCTCGTCTCTCGCCCAGAAGCCCCTCGGTTCACCCTTTGCTTGATGCAGAAACGATTGAGGGCTCAGATCAGGCGCTGGCACCGACACAGTCGCTAGGCAACGCAAGGAATCATGTGAGGCCAAGTATTTTCCCCAGAACTCGGTCAGCCGACCGTATCGATTGATACCGGCTGGAAATATAGGATTTAGGACACGTTCATTGAGCCCCAGAGCTTGCGCTAGGTACCTGCGCTCACTGAACGAGTGTGTATTTTGGCCTTGACCCGGCTACTCTCACTTGAAAGCAGGAGAAGACGATGAGCAAAATATCCCTACAGGATCATTCGGACTACCTGTCCAATTTCAATGTGAAGAGGGTTACGGCTTGTGTCTCGTCAGCACCCGATATCGCGCTGGGACTTGGCCGACGTATGATACCGGCTATCAGCCTATCGCTGATCTCACTCACGGCTTCCTGCAACTTTGAAAGATCGGAAGAAGGACGAGATGCCGAAGAGATAATTCAGACCTTCATCTCGCCGCGAGATGCAGACATCCTGATCGCTGATCTGTCTTACGACTCTGAAGGGATCCCGGTAGTAGGTGCCCTGACTAACCTCACCCAGAGGCCCGACTACGACAATCAGCCCTACTTCACCCCCGACGCGTCAGGAATCTGGTACACGGCGAACGACCCACAAAACGGACAGTCAGACATCTGGCGCTATGACTTTGCCACAGAAAGTGTGACCAGGATCACGCAAAGCGCGCCAGAGAGCGAGTACTCAGCGACCGCCCTACCGGACGGGTCGGGCATCTCAGTCATCAGAGTCGAGGCTGATTCGATGCAAAGGCTTTGGAGATTCGATCTAGACGGTTCAAACGCCTCACTCATCCTTCCCCAGATAGCACCCGTGGGATACCACAAATGGATCAACGAATCGACAGTTGCGATGTTCGTGCTAGGTAACCCGGCTACCCTGCAGGTCGGAGATCTCGAAACAGGTCAGGCCCGTATCCTGACCGAGGACATAGGGCGTTCGATTCACAATATCCCCGGCACCGAAGACATTTCCTACGTTCAGCGTCATGAGGACGGCTCGGCAACGATTATGCGCCTTCCCGGTCAGGGTGGCCCCCCGGAGCGAATCAGTGAAGCAGTATCGCAGGGTGATTTTCACGCGTGGACTCCAGACCATTTCCTTCTTATGACAGACGGCCCACTTATCTTCGCCCGCAGGTACGAACCAGAAGCAAGTTGGAAGCAGATAGCAGACTTCTCGGATCTTCATTTGAACCTGTCCCGACTCGCCGTAAGCCCGGACGGAACCCAAATTGCCTTGGTCGCGGAACTTGATGCTCTCGAATTGCCCGCGAACTAATGGCTGAAGCACCCATCACCCTCGCAATCTAGAACCACGTCCCCTGAAGACACACTACCTGTTACTCACCGACCTCCCATGAAGCGAATCCACCTACTTTCCATCGCCTATTGCCTCCTAATGGCTACTGGTATCCTTCCTGGCTCTATTAACGCCCAGGATGAGAACCGTGTAGCCCGCCTTGTCCCGAGCGCCGATAGAGTGGTGGTCGCCCTGGGTTCCCAGATGCCATTCTCGGTTAACGCAGTGGACAGTTCCGGCTCCCAGGTCGACGCAGCAATACGTGTTGTAGCTCCAAGGAATTCACTCCGACTTAGTGACGGCTTCGTCGAGGGGCTCTCACAAGGGGAGTTCGAAATCACAGCAACGCTCGTGGTCGGAGCTGGCTCGGAGTCGGCGCCGATGTCTATCAGCGTCCCTGTTATCGTAGAATGGCCTCCAATTGAGGACCTCAAACTCGCAAGTCGGCACCAGACGCTCTTTGTAAGTACAACAATCCAGCATGACATCGTCGCGCAGCACTCCGACGGCTCGCAGAGGCCAGACCCTCAAGTTTCGTGGAAGTCCTCAGACCCGCTGATCGCTACAGTCGACGGCTTCGGCAACGTAACCGGCATCTCATCAGGACACGTCACGATCGAAGCATCGTTCGAAGGCGTGTCGGCATCACTCTCCTATGAGGTCGAAGCTGTGCCCCAAATCTCATTAACCCTAAGAGGCGGTCCGACTGAAGCTCGGACGGGAGACGTCATTCATTTCCAAGCAGTCATTACGGATATGACGGGTGAGGTCCGTACCGATATACCAGTTAACTGGTCTCACTCATACACAGCCACTGATGGCATGTTGGGGGTCGCCGCTACAGGTCAAATCAATCATCAGGGTTCCTACGTCGCTGATATCCCTGGTATCCATACAATCACCGCGACAGCCGGCGCAGTGAGTGCTCGACACTCTTTCCAAGCGAAATCCCGTGAGGTAGTTCAGGAACTAGAGTTGGTGGGTCAAGGAGCCGAAAACTGGTATCGCACCACTGATCTTTGGGCGTTCGAGGGCCTCGATGGACGAGACTACGTCATCACGGGCTCTAAAGTCTCGGGTGGATACGCCTTCTTTTACGATGTCACGGATCCCACCGCACCGGTAAAATACGACTCCATTCAAGTGGACGCGCGCACAGTAAACGATGTAAAAGCTTCTCCAGACGGAAGATATGCAGTGCTATCTCGTGAGGGAGCCACCAACAGGCGCAACGGCCTGGTAATCGTAGACATGGCCATTCCCAGTGAGCCCAGGGTCGCGACAGTTTACGAGAATGGGATAACCGGCGGCGTGCACAACATGTTCGCAGACGACGATTATCTCTACGCGCTTTCCAACGGCGACAAGTACGTCATTATCGATATGACGGACATCTACAAACCTGAATACGTCTCGGAATACAATCATCCCGATAGTCGAATCCACGACGTGTGGATTGCTAACGGACTAGCCTTCTCCTCCGAATGGGGTACCGGAGTCGTAGTCGTGGACGTAGGAAATGGTCGCTGGGGAGGATCTCCTCAAAATCCAGTATACGTGAGTAGTTACCCCACACCATCGGGGGCGACACACGCCGCATTTCCATACTACTCAGAAGTAACTGGTAAAACGTACCTCTTCCTCGGTGACGAAATCATGAACCGTAGTGGGCTAGCGTGGGCAGGATATCCACGCTCGATGGGTTCATACGCGGAACAATACAACCCAGCTACAGGCGTAGGCGGAATCCCACTCGTCACAAGAGGCTATATCCAAATCATCGACTTTACTGATCCCGAGAACCCTGAAATGGTAGCACGCTATGAGGTGCCAGAATTCGGAACGCACAACATGTGGGTTGAGGACGACGTCCTTTATCAAGCATACTACGAGGGCGGTGTCCGCATGGTCGATGTGAGCGGCGAACTGATGGGGAATTTGTATACCCAAGGTCGTGAGATCTCGGTCTTCAAGTCAGCAACACCGACTGGGTATACGCCTAACGCAACCATGGTATGGGGAGTGCAGCCATTCAAGGGGCACGTTTTTTTCGCAGACACGAACTCGGGCCTATGGTCCGTCAAGATGCTTCCAAAATCTCGTCCCGTCTCGCAATAGACCCAGGGCACCAAGAAATAGACCTAACCTGCGAGCCACTCTTTCCACTCAGCTTCAGCAGAACCGACCGAGAGTCGGTTCCCGATTCGCACTAGAGGCTGCCGCAAAATCATAGGCTCTTCACAAGAAATTTCGAGCCAGCGGTCGTCGGTATAATAAGCCGTCTGAAGACCCAAAGCGTGAAATCTCTTCGCAGTGCGATCGATCAGACCTTTTTCCCCAAACCTCTGAAAGAAACGCCGGAGTTCTCCCTTAGATGGGCTCCGCTGCTTGAAATCCATGAAATGGACTCGAACGCGGCGTTCTTTGAAGAAGCGCTCCGCTTTTCGAACGTCGGCGTTTTTTTTCACGCCAAAGATCTGAACTTCCATAGCGTATATGATAACAACTTGATTGACGGAACCGCTTGCGCTACCCGTCCACGTCGTGAGGAATTACAACTCATAGGTCTTGCACCACCACAACTTTTGTGACCCGAATGGCGAATAGCCCTTTAGACACCCGATGATTCATAACCCTCGCTTTTGGCTCTCAGTAGCCGGTTTATGGCTGATCGCCGCTGGCTGTGCACATACGGCCATGCATGTCTGGACCTTCGTACTTGAGAACGGTATTGGAGGGTTGCGCGAGTTCGCAGTAAACGCCATGAAGCAAGCTCAATCTCCAGACCCTCTAATGCCGAGCATGTGGCGTCAATTTAGGATGTACAGTGTCTCCTTCGGCCTTCTGCTTTTTCTCGCCGGTTCAATCAACTTGCTTTTTGCCTGGACCGATATCCCACATCGCGTTCAGGCAAACCTTGCATTACTAGGAACAGTATTTTGGACGATCGCTTTCATCCCATACGCTTTTGTTGACCCGGTAATCCAGTCGATCGTCGTGGCATTTATTGCGGTGCCCCTGCATGCGATTGCATACCTGACTGCCACACTCGACGAAGAGCACTGAGGCCCGTTGTCCAGCAGCCGAAGCCGAACTAGCGGCGACTAGCTCGGAGTTCCGAGAGAAGAGACTGTGCCGCGCCGCCTAGATTCGTCCTACCCTGCGTGTAGTTACGAAGGAGAACCACCCCGATTTTGGCCTCCGGATCGACGGTCATGTAGGCATTGTAGCCCGCTACAGAACCTCCATGGCCAGCGAACCAGTTTCCTTCATCGTCGCTAAGGAGTGATAAGCCAAGACCATAGCCCCTTTTTGGATTCTCCGGTGTCTGCATAGCCAACATCTGCTCACGGCTTGATTCCGTAAGAATCTTGAGCCCTGGCACTCCAGCTATTGCTCCAAGAAAACGCCCTAGGTCACCTACAGTAGAATACACTCCTCCGTTTGGGACCTTGTACCCTCTCCCAGCGTGCTCCCTCATCGGCGCTTCAGAGCTGATCTGCTCGTCCCTTACGACATAGCCCTGTGCAAGACGCGGCTCTAGCTCAGCACCTTGCACTACAAATGAAGAGCCAGTCATACCAAGTGGAGTGAAAATCTCATCTTCGACGAGCTCAATAAAGGGACGATCAGCTGCTTTTGAGAGAGCTAGACCAAGTATGCCAAAACCGATGTTAGAGTATTGATAGCGGGCACCTGGGATTGAATCGTATGCGGTCTTCGGAATCGACTCGAGGATCCGGCTCTCCCAGTCGCTAATCGGACCTACCACTGATT
>CETH01025198.1_pt1 | contig 24902 bp, 24 predicted proteins | sample 361461 | NCBI WGS metagenome assembly CETH01 (sample SAMEA2622695, study PRJEB7988) | marine metagenome | isolation source: saline water (ENVO:00002010), including
GATTTAAAAAGTTTAGTTGGGACAGTATAACCACCTTTTTTATAAAAAATATTTTTTACTATCAAAAATTCTTTTAATTTGAAAAATAAATTTTTTAGAAAAAAAAATTTATTAATAAACATATTGTAATTACCTTTATAATTTCCTGCTAGAGATAAAACATATATTAATCTCATTAAAATATTTCTATGAACGTAATACTTTGAAATACACATATTCTTGTCATCACATAATTCATGAATATTAAAATCTACATCTCGTCCACCTTTTTTTGTAAAAGAGAGTAAATTATCTTTATGAAAAAACTTTTTCTTTTTAACAAAACCTTCTTTTTTAAAAATTTGCTCTAACTCTAAGATACTAATTTCATTCTTCCAAATTCCAATATCAATATCTGGATCCCATGGTATAAGTTTTTTATCGCGAACTAAACCTAATGCAGTTCCATTGCATACCCAGTATTTTATACTTTTTGTATTTAAAATATTTATTGCTTTTACAAAATTTAAATCTTTCTTTGTCATGAAATTTACAAATTTTTTATATCAATTTGGTAATTAATAAAAGTAGTCCATCTTTTAATATATCTTTCATCATTATCAACAATGTTTAGCTTTTTTAGAAACTGTTTTCTGGCTTTTTGAACATCTTTTTTTAACCACCACGACAGTGGATTATTCCAAATCTTATTTATATGCTCAGAGGCTTTCTTAGCATCTTCAAAGATTATTTGATTTTCTTCCATCAATTCATAAACCTTTTTAAAATCCTCTATATATGGCCATAAATTTTTTTTATAAACTAATATAGTTGGCTTTTGAATGATTGAGTCTATAAATGCTGTTTGAGGATACGAGCATACAACTAATTTACTATTAGGAAGTAATTCTCTAAACTGCTGTGGTTTAAGAATATTTTTTTTATCAATAAAATTTTCTAAATAATTTTTTTGATTATGATCAATTTGCTGTTTTGCTGAAAAAAGAAAATTATCAAAAATATTTTTTTGCAATATTTTTTTAAAAATTGGTATATTATTTAAAGAATAATTTTGAGAATTACTTTGCGGACCATGGTTTATTCGGGAAATGTATCTATGTTTTTGTATCGGCACATAAATTAAAAAATTTTTTTGTCTTTTATACTTAGTGTTTACCTTGAAATAATTTACTGGAGGCAAAGAAACACTATTTTTAACATTCATTTTTGGCCATGAAATAAATTTATTTCCAATTTGAAATTCATATTTATTGGTAGTTCTAATTTTCTGATGATGACCACCATGCTCAATTACATATAAATTCTTGTATCTTTTTTTTTTTAACATTATCCATAATTTAAATAGCTCATTATAAATGTGCCCAAAAAAGGTAAAAATTAATTTTGGATTTATATTTATCTGATCTAAATAATTTTTCATGCTTTTAAAGTTTTTTGTGTAACAAATTGGTAATTCAGAATGAAAATTTTTTACTAAAAACTTTTCAAAATGATCAAGTTTTATTTTTTTTAAATCGATATTATTCAGAGTAAGAATTTTAATATCTAAATTTTCTTTTAAATTAAATTCCTTAAATACATTCCAATTAAATAAATAGATTCCCTTGAAAGGAATTTGTTTAAAGAGTTTACTTATCCTAAAAAAAAAAAATTTATTTTGGGACTCAAGAAAAAATATTTTTTTTTTCTGAAGTAAAAATTGTCCAACATAAGATTTTAAAAAAAATTGTATTTTTCCAAAGAAATGAAATTTGTTATTTTTTGTTACTTCAAAATCAATTTTTTTTTTTTTAAAAAAAATATTTTTATGATCTTTTTTTTTTAAATACTCGAGAATTTTAAAGTAACAATGATAATTGTAATAGTCTGATGACCTTAAACGAAGAAGGTAATCTTTAGTATCAATAATTTCGTTTTTTAAGTTTTTAACATCAATTTGAGTGAATTCTATTTTTTTTTCCTGTTTTAAAAGTTTATCAACAACTCTCCATTTAAAATAATATGATTGAACATAATGAGTCAGCCACACATTTATAATCTTTTTGAAAATAAATGGATCTAGATTTTGGTGTAATTTGGATAATTGTTTTGAAAATATATTTTCTAATTTCTTAATTGTCTTATTTAACTTTATAAAATCTTTTTCTAATATTTTATGATCTTCCCACTCATTTTTGATAATTTTATCTTTTTGAAGTTTGTTATTATAATAATTAAAATCGGTAGCATATATTTTTTGCTTTTTATTTTTTACATATTGGTAATCAAAAATAGTGGAAATAAAAATTTTCATTTTTGAAATTTTAATATATTTAAAATTAAGTCATAAATATGTTATTTTCTTATATGATTAAATATAAATTAATTAGAAACAAAAACATAAACAATAAACAAATTGAAGGTATTTCTAGATTGAAAGATTCTTTTTGGAAATACGGATTGAAAAGCCAAAAAAAATTTCTAAAATCAAATAAAAGATTTAATGACTTACATATTTTAGCTTATAAAGAAAAAAAAATTATTGGATACGTAAATTTAAAAATAAAAAAATTGCAAAAAAATTTAGCAAAAAAAGAAAATCAATTTTTTTTATTTGATGGATTTATTGTAGATAAATCTTTCAGAAATATGAAAATTGGCAAAAATTTAATTGAAATTTGTAAAAAAAAATCAAGGCAAAGAAAAATTCCGATCTTATTACTTTGTAAAAAATCAATTTTAGCATTTTATAAAAATTTTAGTTTTAAAATGATTTCAAAAAAAAAGTTTTGTTTCGTAAATCATCAATATAAAGGTATTTTAATGCATTATAATTTAAATATGAAAAATATAAATTTTCTAAAAATTATTTTTTAAAATTATGAAAAACCTAAATCTTATGAAATTAGCTAGAAAAATATTTCCTCTAAATAGAAGTCTTACTGGAAAAGGTACATTAAAAACACTGAAGTATTTCAAAACAATTAATAATAAAATTATCATTAAAAATGTAAAATCAGGGGAAAAAGTTTTTGACTGGAAAATACCAAATGAATGGAATGTTAACTCTGCATATTTTGAAGACGAAAAAAAGAAAAGATATTGTGATTTTAAAAAAAATAATCTTCATCTTCTAGGTTATTCTGTAAAAAAAAAAGGTAAATTTTCTTATAATGAATTAATCAAAAAAATTTATTTTATTAAAAATAAACCTAATGCAATTCCCTATGTTACTTCTTATTATAAAAAGGATTGGGGTTTTTGTTTATCCTATAGAGATTTTAAAAAACTAAACAGAAACCATAAATTTTTTGTCAATATTGACACTAAATTAAAAAAGGGGCTAATGCATTATGGAGAACTTACGATTAAAGGTAAATCAAAAAAACAAATATTGATTGTTTCATATGTTTGTCATCCATCAATGGCTAACAACGAACTTTCGGGACCTTTAGTAGCCTTAAAATTATCAAAAATATTAAAAAAATCAAAATACACTATAAAAATAATTTTCATACCAGAAACTATAGGTGCAATCTATTATATTAAAAAAAATTTAAGTGAATTAAAAAGAAATTTGATTGCTGGAATAAACCTAAGCTGTGTTGGTGATAAAAAAAATTTTTCATTTATATCCTCTGTGAACGAAAATACCTACTCAGATTTAATTATTAAAAGAGTGTTAAAAAATAAAAAATTTAAGAAATTTAGCTTCGAAAAAAGAGGGAGCAATGAAAGGCAATTTGGATGTCAAAATTTAAATTTACCATTTGTAACTTTATGTAGATCAAAATTTGGGGATTACAAGGAATATCATACATCTCTTGATAATCTTAATATTATTTCAAACAAAAGTTTAAATGGAACAGTTAAAATATTAAAAAAATTTGTAGACGAAATTCAAAAAAATCAGATTTATGTAAAAGATATTTTTTGTGAACCTTTTTTATTTAAATACAACCTTATAAACAATATAAGCAAATTTGAAAAATTTAAAAATAGAGATATTAAAAATATTTGTGCATTTACAAACAAAAATATAGATACAAAGGAACTAGAGAATAAATTTAAAATTAATAAGATAAAACTAAACAAAATGATTAAAGAGTTATCAAGAAAAAAAATAATAAAAGAATTAATATGAAAATCCAAAAAAATATTTCTCATCTAATTGTCTCAGAAAAGACAAGTATATTTGAAGCAATAAAAAAAATTTCGAATAATGATATAGGCGCTTTAATAGTTGCAAAAAACAAATATTTTTTGGGTTATTTACAAGAAGGAGATTTAAAGAGAGCATTATTAATAAATAATGTAAGCCCATCTAGCCATATTTATAAAATAATGAACAAATCACCATTTATTATTGATCATGAAATTTCAAATAAAGAGAAAATCAAGAAAATAAAGTTAAAAAAAAGACTTAGGGCGCCGATATTAGACAAAAATAAAATTATAAAAGGCATAATTTATCATTCTAAAAATGAATGGAAGTTGAATATTAAAAAAGATAATACCAAAAAAGTACTAATAATTGGGGGTGCTGGATATATTGGTTCTGTCTTAACAAGGCAATTGCTAGGAAATAACTATTCAGTAGTAGTCTATGATAGTTTTAAATTTGGAGATAAATCTTTAGAAGCAATTAAAAGAAATAAAAAACTCAAAATTATTAATGGATCCGCTTCAGATTCTAAAAAATTATTAGAAGCTGCATTTGGATGTGATGCTATTATTGATTTATCTGGTATTGTTGGAGATCCAGCATGTTCAGTAAATCCATCTAATACAGTAGTAGATAATTTTTTGAACGCCAAAATTATAATTGAAATAGCTAAGATTCTTAAAATTAAAAAATATATCTATATGAGTTCATGCAGTGTTTATGGCGCAACTACTGGGAAAAAGGTATTAAGTGAAAATTCGAAACTCAATCCGGTTTCCCTATATGCTGAAACTAAATTAAAAACTGAAAATGAAATATTAAAATCAATTGATAAAAATTTTAATCCAACAATTTTAAGATTAGGTACAGTTTTTGGATACTCACCCCGCCAAAGATTTGATCTAGTAGTAAATATTTTTGTACTTATGGCATATCTAAATAAACCTATTAATGTATTTGGTGGAAACCAATTTAGACCAAATGTTCACGTTAAAGATGTTTCTGAAGCTATTGAACTTGTGCTTAAAAAAAAAAACAAGATTACATCTGGTCAAATATTTAATGTGGGATCAAATAAATTAAATTTAAAAATAAAAGATATCGCAAAAATAATATCTAAATTAAATAATAAATGTAAAATTTTAGTTGATGATAAATCTGAAGATAAAAGAAACTATTATGTTAATTTTAACAAAATTAATAAAAAACTTGGGTTCAAAGCAAAATATACGATTGAAAAAGGTGCTAAAGAACTTTACAGAAAAATTAAAGAGAAACGTTTTAAAAACTTAAAAAAGATTATTTATAATAACTATAGTATTGAGGTTAAGAATCTATATAACTGATAATGAAAATTAATCTATCAAGACCAGAAATTGATTTAAAAGAGTATAAATCAGTAAAAAAGATATTCACTAATAAGTGGCTAATTAATGGCCCGAATGTCAGATTATTTGAAAATGATTTTAAAAAAAAATTTAATTATAAATTCTGTGCTAGTGTATCATCGTGTACTTCTGGTCTTGAACTTGTATTAAAAACTTTAAACCTAAAAAAAAATGATGAAGTAATATTAAGTAGTTTCAACTTTATTGCTGCTGGAATAGCCATAAAAAATAATCATGCTAAACCTGTTTTTATTGATCAAAAAAAAGACTCTTTTGACATCGATTTTGAAGATCTTAAGAAAAAAATTAATTCTAAAACTAAAGCTATTTTGTTGACACATTTTAATGGATATTTGCAAAATAGCATAGGTATAAGAAATATAATTAAAAAAACAAAGCATAAAATATTTTTTCTTGAAGATTGTGCTCATGTTTTAGCTGCCGAACATAAAAAAAATATCTATAGCGGATCTTATTCTGATGCAGCAGTTTTTAGTTTTGGACCCACCAAGATGATCACTTGCGGCGGCATGGGCGGCATGGTTGTTTCAAAAAATGAAGAATTAATAAAACAAATTAATATTCTTAAATCTTTTGGAATGAACAAATCATCCTATAGTAGAAAAAATGAAAAAAAAAATTGGCAATATAGTATCAAATCCATTGGAGCAAATTATAGAATGACAGAAATTCAAGCTGCTTTTGGAATTCAACAATTAAAAAAAGTGAATCTTTTTAAAATTAAAAAAAATCAAATTAATAAATTCTACAAAAAAAATATAAATAATAAGCAATTATTTTTTCAATCTTCAAATTTTACATACTCTTCTGCATTAATCTACTTTCAAGTAATTTTTAAAAAATCAAAAATAAGGGATATGATAGCTTATCATTTAAACAAAAATAAAATTGGAATTAGTGTTCACTGGGATCCAATTCTAGAAAAACATGAAATATTTAAAACAAAAAAATTTTGTAAAAATTCTTATGATTTATCTAAAAAAATACTTAGTATTCCATTATATCCTTCTCTTAAAAGAAGTGATCAAATAAAGATAATAAAAACAATTAATTCTTACTTAGAAATTGAAAAGTAAAACATTTATAATAGCTGAAATAGGAAATAGTCATAATGGTAATTTAAAATATGCTATGAATGCTATTTATAATGCAAAAAAAGCTGGTGTTGATGCCGTTAAGTTTCAGTACATAAAACCAGAAGAACTAGTACATCCAAATTTAAAACCTTACAACCCAATTTCAAAATTTAAGTCTCAACTTGAGAAATTTAATGAAATGTCTTTAAAATTAAACGATTATAAAAGACTTTCGAAATATGCTCATAAACAAAAAATTAAATTTGGGTTATCTATATTTGATTTATCGGCAATTAAAGAAGTAAGAAATATTGTTGATTTCTACAAAATAGCATCAGGTGACATAAAATTTAATCTTCTTATAGAAAAAATTACAAATACAAAAAAACCATTAATTATCTCTACCGGTGTTTCTGATTATAATGAAATCAAAAAAATGAAGTTCAAAAATAATGTTTCTATCTTACATTGTTTATCGAAATATCCCTCAAATTCATCTGATCTTGCTATGTCAACAATTCTAAAACTAAAAGAAAAATTTAAAAAAAATAAAATAGGCTACTCTGACCATACTAATGGTTATATATCATGCTTATGCGCTGTGAGTCTTGGTGCAAAAATTATCGAAAAACATTTTATTTTAAATTATAAAAATAAATTGGTACCAGACTATAATGTTTCTATAGATACCAAAGATTTTAAAAAAATGGTAATATCAATAAGAGAAATTGAAAAGATGCTTTCATACGAAAAAAAAATACCAAATAAAAATAAAATAACGATTCAAAGATCTTGGTATGCAAGAAATAAAATTAATAAAAATACGATTTTAAATGAAAAAAATTGTATATATTTAAGACCTTACAATAAAAATGGAATCGAATTAAATTTAAAAAAAAAAATTATAAGTAAAAAAAAAATAAATAAATTAAGTTTAATTTCAAAAGATAAAATTTTTTAATTATTTGAGAGAATTTATTATTTTTAATAAATCAGTACTAAAATTATAATTAAATATTTTTAATAATTTTTTTATTTTTTTAAAATCTTCTAAATAATCAATTGTAAAAGAATAATTAGGTAATGAATAATTTTTGCAAATATTAAACTTCTGTGTTCTAAAAAATTTACCATTCTTATTTTTTAAGAAAAAATATGTTGTATGTTGTCTATAATTATAATGAGACGTATTTTTAACTCTATTAGAGAATTTTTTTAAAATTTTTCTTTTTATTATTCTAATTGCTGTTCCTCTTGGTAAAAAATCTGTCTCCAAATTATCAAAATAATCTAATTTTCTTTTAATAAAAATACTTAACATTTTATTAATCATTACCGGATCAACAAGAGGATTATCACTAGTAAGACTAATAATAATATCTACATCGAAAAATTCTGCACATTTTATTACCCTGTGTATAAGATCTTCCTCTTTTCCTCTAAAAAATTTAATTTTTTCTCTTTCACAAAAATTTTGAATTTTAATATCGTTCTTATTGAGTGAAGTAGCAACAATAATATCGTGATTTAATCCTTTTTTTAACCTATTTATTAAAAACTCTAATACATGATATCTACCTAATTTTTTAAAAATTTTATTTTTAAGTCTAGTTGACTGTGTTCTGGCTTCTAAAATTACTGCAGTCTTATACATAACATTATTTTTTTATTTAAAAAATATTAATTTCATATATTAAAACAATCCAATGTTAAAAAAAATACTAATTACTGGTTGTGATGGTTATATTGGTTGGCCTTTCTTTTTAAAAACTGCACTAAAATATAAAAATTGTAAAATAGTTGGAGTTGATAATCTTGCAAGAAGAAAATGGACAAATGAAGTTAAAGAAAAATCATTTACTAAAATTTTTAGTATTAAAGAGAGATTAAGAAAATTAAAAAAGATAACCAAAAAAAATAATTTCAAATTCTTTAAATTTGATCTTACTAACTATAAAAAAACATCAAAGTTAATTAAAAGTTTTAAGCCTGATATTATTTTTCACTTAGCGGCACAACCTTCTGCTCCATATGCCAATAGTAGTCTCAAAAGAGCAACTTTTACTAATTATAATAATAACATAGCTACATTAAATATTTTGTGGTCATTAAAAGAGGAAAATTTATTAAAAACTATTTTTGTTGAAACAACAACAACAGGGGTTTATGGCACTCCAGATTTTAATATAAATGAGGGATTTAATATTCTAAACAAAAAACCAATCCCATTTCATAATCTTGGAGGATCATGGTATCATATCTCTAAATCAAGTGATTGTAATTACTTATGGTTAGCTAATAGGTTATGGGGTTTAACCGTAATTGATTTTAGAACCGCTATAACTTTAGGATTAAATACAGCTGAAATGAAATTGTCAAAAAAATTTACAAATAGATTTGACTATGATTTTAATTTTGGTGTGGTTGCAAATAAATTTATTGTGAGGTCAATTCAAAATAAAAAAATTGAAATTTATGGAAAAGGAAAACAAAAAAAACCCTTTATAGATATTCAAGATGCAGTGGACTCGATGTTTAATGTGATAAACTTTAAAAATAATAATCAATTTAATGTATTTAACCAATTTAGCGAAACTATTTCAATTACTCAAATAGCTAAATGGATAAGTGTATTACAAAAAAAGTACAATAAAAAAGGAAAAATAATTCATATTAAAAATCCAAGAGTTGAAAATGAAACTCATCAAATGGTAATGAGGAATAATAAATTCAAAAAAATCCTGAGAAGAAAACCAAAACCTATTAGTTTATCTATAGCTGACACTTACGATTCTCTTGTCTAGAAAAATAAAAAAAAATAAAAGTGTAATACTAAGACTCGATGGAGGAAAAAAATTAGGTTTTGGGCACTTATATAGAGCTCTAACGATTATAAGATATATTAAAAAATATAGATTTAAAATTTTTATTGAAAAAGATATCTATGGATTTAACTTTTTAAAAAAAAATAAAGTAGATGTAAAAAGGATTTCAAAAGAAAATGAGTTTAATGAACTAAAAAAAACTAAAGCAGAAACATTAATTTTAGACTCAATAATAGTTTCAAAGCATAGAATTAAACAATATAAAAAAATATTTAAAAGATTAATAATATTTGAAGATTTGGGAAATAAAGGGGAAAACTTTGCAAATATAATCTTCAATTCAATAATAGATGGGCCAATTAATAAAATTAAAAAAATTAAATATGGAAAAAAATATATCGGTGCAAAATATAAAATTTTAAATAGTCAATTAACAGAAAAAAGTTTTAAAAAAGATAAATCAGCAGTAATATCATTCGGTGGAGGTGATTATAATAAAAAAACAATTTCAAAAATATTAAGCATTATTAAGACTTTATCGGTGCTTAAGATTAAAACAAAAATAATTTATGGTCCAGGAGTTTCAAAAAAGACAGTTTTGATTATCAAAAAAACTTTTGGAAATATTAATACATATAATCAACCAAGAGAAATACACTCTATACTAAAAAAATCTTCATTACTATTTTGTGCAGGTGGTGGAACTATTTATGATGGAATAGCAAATAAATGTATAATTTTTTATAGTCCAATAAACGACCATCAAAATAAAAATATAAGTATGTTTCAAAAAATTAAATGTGGATTTCTTATTAATAACTTTAAAGTTAATTATTTAAAAAAATATATTAATAAAATTTTAAAAAATAAATCACTGATAAATTCACAACTAAAAAAATATAGAAAAATTATTAAAAAAAATGGAGTAATTGAAGTAAATAAGATCTTATATAAATTTTTAAACAGTAATTAATAATTATGATTATTTTAGAGACCATTGTAATTCTCTTTTTGATTATATTTCAGTCTGTTTTTGGAATAGGATTGTTAGTATTTGGAACTCCTACACTGATGATTTTAGGATATCAATATTCAGATATATTATCTGTCTTATTGCCAATATCATGTAGTATTAGCTTTATTCAAGTAATTACCGCACAAAAACATGATGTTAAAAAATTTACTATAGAATTTATAAAATTTTCTTTACCTGGTACAATTATTTTTTTACCAATTGTAATATTATTTATCTCTAATTTTTATCTAAATCTTTTGATAGCTGTTATCATGATAATTCTATCATTTATAAGTATTTTTAAATTTAAAATAATTCAACTTAAAAAAATAATTTCTAATAAAATTATTTTATTTTTAATAGGTTCAATACACGGTATATCAAATCTTGGTGGTGGATTTATATCAATCTTTTCATCAAAATATTTTTATGGAAAAAAATTTAAAGTAAGAAAATCTATTGCTATTGCTTATTTGTTATTTGGTATAACACAAATTTTAGTTTTAAATATTTTTAATGTTTTTACTTTAGACAAATATATTTTTTATTATATTATTTTTGCTTTATTAAGCTTCTATATTTCGAATTTAATATTTAAAAAAATAAATTTTATAAATTATTCAAGAATTCTTTACTTAATTGTTTTAATTTATGGTTTTATATATATTTATTTATCTATTATGAATTAATATTAATAACAATCAAAGAGTTATTTTTTTACCAGTTTAAATCTTTTTCATAATTGAGATTTATTAAATCGGAACCTGCTATTTTTTTAAAATTTTCTATATTTGATAATGAAAACTCATCCTTCCAACTTCCTATTTTACCTGACCTAAAGTTAGAGGAATGTGCCCATGGAAGAATTAATGCCTCGTTAACATTTGTTTCCATATTTTTTCTACCTTCAGTTTCTTTAACAATTAAATCAATTAATTTTTCATCAAGATTAATCTCATAAAAATTTAACATTTTTATGAACTCGGATTTTGGTTTTTTAATTAAATCTTCAAACTTGCAAAAATGAACAAATCCATTATTTTCTTTACCAACTTTAAACCAGCCATATATCCACTTTGGATAATTTTTTCCAACAACTTCTATACAATGATTAATTGCATCCTCTTTAGTCATTTTATGATACTCCGCATAGTAAGGTTCATATTTTTTTTTTGGAAATTTTATTAATCTATTATATCTGGCAACAACAACATCTCTTAAATCTCTGTATGATACTATAACTTTTTTGACATTATTTTGCTTAATTAATTTTATATTTTCTTCCCAAGGATTTAAATGAGTTTTAAATAAAGTGTAACTCCAAGATGGTACATAACGAAATGCTGACTGGCAAATATCTTGGTTAACAGCAACGTCATAAGGCATTGGTGTATATCTTGTAAAATAACCTGGAACTTTTCCAAACATATTTTTTATTTTTGTTGTAGCTGACATTGGCAACCCAGCAATAAAAACTATCTTAAATTTATATTTTCGATTAAAAATGAAGAAAAAGTCATACAAAATTCTACTTATAGCATATTTGATATGAGCAAATACTAAAATAGGGTTAGTAATTATTCTGATAAAATTTTTTGGTTTAAAAACTTTTTTCAACCATTGCATAACTTACTTTTTATTAAAATTTATAATCATCTCTTTTATAAATTTAACGCAACTAATCGGATTTTTTCCAATAGCAGTTTCTGCTGCTAATACTAACCCATTAGCCCCCATTTCTAGAGATGAATAAATATCATTAGCTTCACCTCTTGTTGGATAATTATTTTCAATCATACTTTCCAACAAATTTGTAGCTACAAATATTTTTTTATTATTAAATTTTTTTTTTATGTGCATTAATTTTCTTTGAATTTTTGGAATATGAACCACTGTAATATCTTTAGACAAATCTCCCCTATCTATTAGGAAATTATCTGCTTTGCTAATAATTTCTTTAAAATTTGCAACTGCTTTTTTAGTTTCAATCTTAAAAATTTTTTTACAATCTTTACTTAAAATATTATTAAACAATTTTATATCTTCAACAGAACTGGTAAAAGAAAGAGCAAAGTATTTTATATTATTTTTTTTTGCAATTTTTATGGCTTCAAAATCTTTTTTAGTTATAAAATCCATCTTTATTCTTCTATTTTGTAAATGAACACCTTTGTTGTTTTCTAAAATACCACTTCTTAACACTTTTGTTTTTAAAAAAGTTTTATTTACCTTTATAATTTTTATAAGTAAGTCATCAAATCCGATATTTAAAATATCATTTTTTTTCATTTTAAAAAAAATATCCTCAGGATAAAGTGAGAAGCCATTTTTTTTCAAATTTTTATTAATCAAAATATTTTCATTAATTTTAAAGAATTTTTTTTTTTTGGTTTTAGTTCTTATTTGTCCTCCTTCAGTATCAATACATATTGGGGTTTTGGTAAATCTTCTTATAAAATTGATAGTACTCTCTAATTTATTTGGTTTCATGTGTGACATGTTAAGACGTAATAAATCAATATTTGATTTTGAAAATTCTAAAAACTTTTTATTAATTGAAGATGGCCCAAGAGTACAGATGATTTTAACTTTAGATTTCATTTACAAATTTATTAAAGATTGTAATTTTAATATCATTCTATTACAGTATGATTTTTAAATTTAAAAGAAAAATAATAAAAACACTCATAATGTAAATAACCAAATAAGAATTCTGTTAATTCCTAATTGATTTAGCAGATATTATTATTTAATTTATGAAAAAACACTTTAATTGCCCAGCTTGTAATAAATTTAATAATAAAATTTATTTTAAGTCAGTTAAAAAAGATCTTTCGTTTCCAAATTTTAATTATTTAAAATGCAATTGCTCCACTATTTATTTATCTAATAAAAATTTAAACAGTAAAAAACTGGAAAAACTTCATCAATTAAATTGGCACAAAAATAATAAATTTAAGTTTTCCGAAAAAAAAGATAAGAAGAAGATTATTAATAATTGGTATAAAAGATACAAAAAACTCAATTTAAATAAAAATTCTAAAGCTTTAGATATTGGGTGTGGTGATGGGCTTTTTTGTTATACATTAAAAAAAATGGGATTTAAAAAGATTTATGGTTTTGACACAGATATCAAAACAATTAAATCTTTGGAAAAAGAAAAAGGCTTAAATTTTTTTTATGACAATTTTGATAATTTTGACAAAAATAAAAACATAAAAAATATTAAATTTGATTATATTTTTTTGCATGGAGTTTTAGAACACTCATATGAGCCTCAAAAATTAATGAATAAAGTTAAAAATATAATAAATAAAAATACCAAAATTTTCATTTTTGTACCTAATGGAGAAACTTTACAAATGGATTTGTTAAAAGCATACAACTGGACTTCTTTTGCGCCATATCATAGAACTTTATTTTCTGCTCGAGGATTAGGAATTTTTTTAAAAAGATTAAAATTTAAAAAGATAAAATTTATTGAAGATAGAAGTAAATCTTGGGGGTGGACTAGAGGAATTTCCTGGAAATTGAAACAAGAAAAAGATTACATTGATTTCAGGAAATCAAAAAAATTTAGAAATTTTGATTTTTTTATTGATAATCTGTTTGAAGATATATCAATAAGTATGCAAAAAACACCGTTTCTTTTCTTACAAACTTCTTTAAAATAAAAATATGGATTACGATAACGTAAAGACTTTAAATCATAGATTAAAAAAAAAAAGATCCAAGAACGACAAAGACTATTTCAAATTTTTAAAATATGTTGAAAAAAATAAATTACCTTCAACAGAAATAATATTTCAATTCCCAATTTATATTGGTGATAAATCACTAAAAAGACATTTGCAATTCTATGAATTATATAAAAGTGTTCAAGATTTATCTGGTCATATTGCTGATGTTGGTACTTGGAAAGGAAGCTCGATGATTTTTTTATCAAAATTATCTTCAATTTTTGAAAAAAATTCTGAAACCAAAGTGTATGGTTTTGATTGGTTTCAAGGTCAAAAACAAGGAACAAAAGATAAAAAATCCTATACTGGAAAATATAAGTCAAATTATTTGGAACTTAAAAGAACATTGAAAATGCAAAATTTAGATGAAAATTCAGTTTTGATAAAAATTGATTTAGTAAATGAACTTGAAAAATTTTTTAAGAAAAATCAGTGGCTTAGATTTAAATATATTTTTATTGATTGTGGTACTACAGCAGTTTTAGAAAAATGTGTACCAATTTTTTGGTCAAAATTGTTACGAGGAGGTGTGATGATTTTTGATCACTATAATAATGAAAACTCACCTTCTGAAAGTAAAATAATTGATGATGTTGTAAAAGGTAACCTGATACAGAAATTTAATTTTTCAGGCCATCCTAGTGCATTTGTATATAAAAAAAAGTAAATGCTAAACAAAACAGAAATATTAGATTGCACTTTAAGAGATGGTAGCTATGTAAATAATTTTCAATTTACTAAAAACGATACAAAAAAAATTTTAAATGTATTGGAAAGTTCAGGAATAAAATATATTGAAATTGGACATGGTATAGGCTTAGGCGCCTCAAGAATTCAAAAATTTAAAGCAAGAGAAAGTGATAAAAGCTACTGCCGGGTTGCTTCAAAAGTAATTAAAAAAGCAAAATGGGGTGTCTTCTGTATTCCAGGTGTTGCATCATTAGATGATATTAGAATGGCAAAAGACTATGGGGTTAACTTTGTAAGAGTTGGTACAAATATTGAAAATTATAAAGAGCAAGAGAAATTCGTAAATTTATGTAAAAAATTAAATATTTACGTGGCTTCAAACTTTATGAAATCATATTTGGTAAGCCCAAAAAAATTTGTAAGATATGTTAAAGCAGCTCATGAATTTGGAAGTGACTTAATTTATTTGGTTGACTCTTCTGGAAGCATGTTTCCGAACGAAATAGAAGAATATTTCTATAATATTAAAAAATTTAACAAAAAAATTAAGTTAGGATTCCATGGTCACGATAATCTTGGCATGTCTTGTGCTAATGCTTTCCATGCTTACAAACTTGGGTTTAATTTAATTGATGTATCCATGCAAGGTTTGGGTAGAAGTTCTGGAAATACTCCTTTAGAAACATTTTTATGTTTACTTGAGAGAGCTGGTATTAAGAAGAATATTGATAAATTAAAAATTATGAGTTTTTCGGAAAAAGAAATTGCACATATTTTTACAAGAAAAGGTTTAAGTTCGTTAGATTTAATTTCTGGAATGAGCTATTTTCATAGTAGTTTTATGCCGGGTATTGAAAAAGTTGCAAAAAGATATTCTGTAGATCCAAGGTTATTAATTATGGAACATTGCAAAAAAAACAGGAAAAATGCAAAAGAAATAGATTTAGAAATAATTGCGAAAAAATTATTTAATAAAGGAAAGATTGGTAGTTGGAAAAGAATTTACAGTCACTATTATGGCACAGAACAAAACGACTCTATTAAAAGATCTACTCAAAAAAAATAGATTTAATATTGCAATTAATGATATTGAAAATGATAGGCAATATAAGGTTTATGATCTGCTTAAAAAAATAAAGAAAATTCAAAGTTTTTTTAAAAAAAAAAATTTAAAAAAAAATGATTTAATTTTAGTAGATTTACCAAACTCCATAGAATTTATTGCAATTTATTTTGCATGTATTTTCAGTAAAATATCAATAGTGCCTCTAAGCAAAGCACTTTCCGAAGACCAAAAAAATTATATAAAAAAATTTTGTAGGCCAAATTTAATTTTAAAAACAAATTTTTTACAATGTAGCAATAATAAAATAAATATTAAAAGAAAATTTAATAAAAATTACGCAATTTTTTTTACATCTGGAACAACAAGCAAGCCTAAAGGAGTATGTCATACGTTTGATAATCTAATCGATAACGCTATAGTTTTTAATAATTTCACCCACATAAAAAAAAAATTAAATTTTTTACATTTTTTACCTATGGGATATATGGCAGGTTTTTTAAATTCTATTTTATGCCCTTTATTGGCCGAGTCGAACTTATTTTTAATTAAAAATTATAATATTAATACTTCCATGAAATTTTTTGAGCTTTTGAAAAATTATAAAATCAATTATTTTTGGGCGACCCCATCTTTGATTGATTTTTTAAACAAATTAAGTTGTAATAAAAATTTGTTGAAAAAAGTTAAATCAAATTTAAAAATGATATTTGTTGGCACAGCACCTTTTCCAAAAAAATTAAATAACGATTTTTATAAAAAATTAAAAGTAAAATGCTTAGAAAGTTATGGTTCCACAGAGCAGCTACTAATAAGCACTAATTCAACAAATTTTAAAATATATAAATCAGGAAAAATATTACCCAGTATTAAATACGAACTTACGAATCAAAACGAAATAATAATAAATTCAAGATTTACTTTTGATGGTTATCTAAAAAAATACAATGAAGTGGAAATAAGAAAATCTAAAATATTTGAAACAGGAGATCTTGCTAAAGTAAATCAAAAAAACTATCTCGAAATTATAGGTAGAAAAAAAAATATAATAATAAAAAATGGAATAAATTATAGTCCCAAATACTATGAGGAAAAAATAGAAAATTTTAAATCTGTTAATAGAGCAATTGTTTTAGGTGTAAACGATAAAAGTTTAAACCAAAAAATTTTTGTAATAATTGAACCAAAAAATAAAATAAATTTGCAATTTATAAAAAATAAAATTGAAGTATCGTTTAAAGAAATTGATGATGTAATTTTTTTAAAAAAAATTCCTCTAACAAATATCGGAAAACCTGATATCAATCATCTAAATAAAATTATAAATAAATATGAAAAAAAAAATTAAAATTATTGATTTATCCTTAATGTTTTATGAGGGAATGCAAACTTATCATAAGAAATACCATCCAAAATTTAAAAGAATTAAATCGGCAACGCATAAAAGCAATAATCGAGAAGTATCTACAATTCAAATTGGCAGTCACCTTGGTACTCATATTGATGCTCCAAGACATTTTATTAAAAATGGAAAAACAATTGACCAATTCGATATCAGTCATTTTTGTGGCAACGCTATTTTGATAAATTTAATTAAAAAACCGAAAAGATCAGTTGTAACGATTAAAGATATAAAAAATAAAATTAAATACTTCGAGGGTAAAATTGTAATTTTTAGATTTGATTGGACAGATAAATATTATGGTAAAAAAAATTTTTTTTACGATCACCCATATCTTGATGCCAACCTATGTAAATGGTTAGTCAAAAAAGGTATAAAACTTGTTGGTTTTGATAGTCCACAACCTGATAATCCAAAAAATTCTTTTACAAAATATAAAGATGGTGAAAACCATAAAATATTTTTAAAGAATGATGTATTGATTATTGAATATTTAACAAATCTAAAAAAAATTGTAAAAAAAAATTTTTATTTTATTGGCGCGCCTTTAAATATTAAACATTCGGACGGTTCGCCAGCTAGATGTGTTGGGATACTTTAAATGCCTAATGAGTCTGTAATAAAATGGCTATTTAAGTTTTTAAAAATTAAATATAACAAAAAAAAAATTAATCTTTATTTCATGAATGAAAAGTACATAGACTCTCTTAAAATATTTGAATTAGTGTCAATCATTGAGAAGAAGTTTAATATCAAAATTTCACATAGTGACCTTCAAAAAGATACAGTTGGAACAATTAAAGGCATGGCTGATTTAATAAATGATAAAATCAAAAGAAAAAAAATATCTAAATAGAATTATTAATTGCCTTAAAGGTCTTGGGATAAAAAAAAATGATGCTATTTTTTGTCATTCTAGAATGATTTTCTTTAAAAATTTTAATATAAAAAATCCAAAAAGAATTTGTGATATATTTTTAAATTGTTTTCTTAAATTGGTCGGTAAAAATGGTGCATTTTCTGTACCATTATTTACTTATGATCATACAAAAAAAAAGTTATTTGATGAAAATAATATAAAAACGAATTGTGGTTTATTTAGTGATTTTATATTAGAACAAAAAAATCTTAAGATTTATTCAGATCCTAATCTAGCAGTAGGAGTTTTTGAGAAAGAAAAATTTTTTTCTGATATTAAAAATTATGACCCTTACGACGAAAATTCTTTTTTTTCCAAATTAAATAAAAAAAAAGGTAAAATATGTTTTATAAATATAGGTCCAACATCAACATTCATACATTATGTCGAGAAAACTTTAAAAGTTAATTATAGATACAATAAAAAATTTAGAGGTAAAATTAGAATTAATAAGAAAAATAAAAATTTTAATTCATATCTATTTGTTAAAAAAAAAAAATTCAAAGAACCTCATCCAACATTAAAATTTGAAAAAATAATAAATAAGTCAAAGAAACTAAAAACAAAAAAATTTGATGGTGGATTTATCTCAGTTATATCTGCCCAAGATTATAAAAAAATAATCGAAAAAATTATTGAAAAAGATAAGAATTTCTTTATTAAGAATTAATCTTTTTTGTCTTTTATTTTTTTAAGTTTTTATTGCATTAATACTAAGTATTCTTTATTAGTATATAGCAATTAACTATGAATTATTAGATTCGTAACTCATACAATAATGTTTAAGATATCAAAAAATAGATAAATAATGAAATTTCTTGTTTTGGGAGACATTTTTCCTTCATCATTAAAATTATTAGAAAAAAAAATTCCATTATTAATTAAAAAAAATAAAATTGATTTTATAATTGCGAATGGAGAAAATTCAGCAAGTGATGCTAATGGTATTACAATTGATAATGCAAAAAAATTATTTAATATTGGAATTGATGTTTTAACATCAGGCAATCATATTTGGGATAAAAAAGAAATTTTAAGATATATAAAAGCTGAAAAAAGATTATTAAGACCGTTAAATATGTCTGACAATTTACCAGGAGTTGGAATGAACATATTTAAAAAAAAGGGAAAAAAGATTTGTGTAATTAATTTAATGACAAATTACTTCATGTTAAAATCAAAAAATGTATTTACAATTGCGGAATCAATAATAAAAAAAATAAAATTAAAGAAAGATTGCGATTATATAATTGTAGATGTTCATGGGGAATTTGCTGGAGAAAAAATGGCTTTAAGTCATTTATTTGACGGTAAATCTACTTTAGTATTTGGCTCACACACGCATGTTCCAACTTCTGACTCAATGATTTTACCCAAAGGCACTGCTTATCAAACAGATTTGGGTATGTGTGGAGATTATGACTCGGTAATTGGATTAAAAAAAAAAATTTTTTTAAAAAAAATGTTAAAAATCAAAACGGATGAAAGTAATTCTCCAGCTTTCAAAAATTCAACTATTTGTGGAGCTATTGTTAAAGCTAATAATAAAACAGGCTTAGCTAATTCTATTAATCAGATCATTGTTGGAGGAAATTTAATTAACAAGATTTGAAGTTTAAAATAAATATCTAATTTATATAAATGATAAATATTTCTATTAACAAAGAACAGTTTTCTGATTTATTAAACTTACATCATGGAGTATTTTATCCTCTTAAAAATTTTGTAAATTATAACCAATTTAATAATATTTTGACTTCGCAAAAAATTGAAAAAAAATTTTTTCCTTTTCCAATTTTTTTTGCTATAGATAAAAATAATTTTCATAAAATTAGGAAACACCGTTATTTAAAATTATTTTATCGAAAAAATTTTTTAGGTTTAATTAAAATAAAAGATATTTATCAAATTGATTCAAAAATCATTGGAAAAAAAATTTTCGGTAATAATTTCAAAAAACATCCATATTTTATTAAATACATTAAAAAAAATTTTGCATATTTGGATTTTGAGTTTAAAAAATTAAATAAACAAAAACTTAATCATAAAAATTTTATATCACCTAGAGAATTTAAATATAAAATAAAAAATAAAAAAACACTAGCTGGATTTCATACACGTAATGTACCCCACACAGCACACCAATGGGTTCATACTAATATGATAAATAAATACAAAAATATTTTAATTCAACCGCTTATTGGTCAATATAAAAAAAACGAGTACTTGGATAAGTTAATTATAAAAAGTAACAAAATTGTTGTAAAAATGTATGAACAAAATAAAGCTTTTTATGCTCCATATTTTTCTTATCCAAGATATGGTGGTCCCCTTGAAGCTGCTTTACATGCTATAGTAAGAAAAAATTATGGATGTTCTCATTTTTGGGTTGGAAGAGATCATGCTGGTTTTAAAAATTTTTATCGAAAGTATAGTTCCCAAAATTTTTGCAAAAAAAATGAAAAAAAATTAGGAATCAAAATTATTGCACAACGGGAGCCTTATTTTTGTTTAGGTTGTAGAAAAATTGTAAACAAGAAATGTTATAAAAAAACTTGTAAAAATTCTAAAAAAAAAATGATAAGTGGAACAAAAATAAGAAATCTTTTGAAAAAAAATAAAAAAATACCTGAATATTTAATGCATGAGGTTATTAGTAAACTTCTTAATAATAAATCTGTTCTTAATCATTAAATGAAATATGACTTAGCAATAATTGGTTTTGGAGTGATTGGTGTTGAATCTTTGTATGCAATTGCACAAAAAATAAATAAAAATAGGAAATTTAATATTGCCATAATTGAAAAAAATATAAAAAATATTCCAGGAGGTGTGGCTTACAGTAAATTGAGTTCTAAATTTGGATTTTTTAATAATCCTCTGAGATTATCACACCCATCTTTTCAATCATGGATAAAAAATAAAAAAAATATTCAAAGAATAGTTAATTTTGTGCACAAAAATCCCAGTTATCAGCTAGATAATTGGTTGTCAGACAATATAGAGAACTTATTTAAAAAAAAAATTTCTGGTGAAATTTATTTTCCAAGACTAGTTTATTCTTTTTATCTTGAAGATAAGATTTTAGATATTTTTAAAATAAAATTTAAAAAAAAACTTAAAATATCTTTCTATCAAGGTAATGTAGAAAACATAAAATTTAAACAAAAAAATTTAATTATAAAAACAAAAAAAAAATTTCATGCTTTTAACATTAATAATAATAAAAACATTATTTATATCAAAAAATTAAATCAAAAGATTAAGTTTTTTGAATGTAAAAAAATGATATTAGGAAATGGATTATTACCACCAAAAAAAATTAATGTAACGAGCAAAAGTTTAAATAAAAATTATATTTGGGATTTTTATTCAGAGGGTGGCACTCATAATCTGTTAGAAAAAATAAAAAAATTAAAAAATAAAGAAAAAAAAATTATTATTACATTTATAGGTAATAAAGCTGGCTTATTAGAAACCATGCTCCAATTAAAATACCTAATTTTTAAAAAAAATTATAATATTTCAATAAATGTAATTTCAAAAAAACTTGCGACGTTAAACAAAGCAAAATTTTCAAATAATGTAGGAAAATATAAATTTAATTTTTTTACAAATAAACATATTAATAAAATTAAAAATGCTGTTCAGATTTTAAATTTATTAAAAAAAGAATTCGTAAATGCTAAAAACAAAAATTTTAATAAATATGACGTCTGGACAGAAATACTGAGTAAAAAAATTTTAAATAAATCTATTCAAAAACTTAATAAGAAAGAAAAAAATATATATAATCTTTTTATATTTCCAAAAATTAGAAATATAACCCGCTTCACCTACCCTGAGCCAATTTCTGCAAAAGAATATCTTGATAAGTTCAAGAAAATTAAAATGGTAAAAGGTAAAGCAGTTTCCATCCATACTTCAAAAAAAATTATATTAGTCAAACTTGATAATAATAAAATAATTAAGAGTCATATTGTTGTTAACGTCTCAGGTCCTGTTAGCTTAGATCAATTAAATTCTGAGTCCAATTTAATCAAATCCATAAAATCAAATATAAATAGATTTGACAAAAGAGGTTTTATAACTGATAAGAACTTTATGTTGACGGATCAAATATATACTCCAGGTATTATATCCTATAATTTTAATCCTTCTCGACAAACAATAATAAAAGCTATCACAAATAATTCTCGTAAAATAGTAAGAACAATTATAAATAAATAAGAGAGGAAAAGCATGAATTCTGTAATAGATCAATTGTCTTGGGAACAATTCAAAATTCATAGTGAAAAAGCAAAAAAACCTCTGAGTAAAATTTCAGAATTTAATAGGTTAATTGCACACTCTAAGAATTTTTTTTTAATTTCAGGCTATGGTGCTTTCACAGATGGATATATCTTAGTTATTTCGAAAGATTTTATTCCTTCTTATGGTTTAACAAAAAAAGAGGAAATAGAAGAGGTTAAATTTCTAATAAAATTAATTAAAAATTTTATTAAAAATAAATATGACAGAAAAACGGTAATTTTTGAACATGGTATGTGTGCTTGTATTGGAGGTTTAGACAGAGCGCATCTGCATTTAATGAGTGTTTCAAAAAATTGTAACCAAAAACACATTAAAGACTCAATAAATCAAGTTTTATACAATAGAAAAGCAGGTGTTAAATATATCGAGTACAACAACTACAAACTTGAAAATTTGCATGATATTAATCAAATTTACGAAAATCACAAAAACACAGACAAAATAAAAATTGTTGGTGACATTATGAAAATTGAAGATATTCAAAATTTACCAGTCGAAGATTGGCCTATGATAACTTTAAATCATATTACTAAAGGTGGTCATTATGTTTTTTTTGATAGTGGTGATAGTAGATCTTCTTTTTTAACTACCCATAATTTTCAAACTCAATTTGGTAGAGAAGTTGTTTTCGAAATAGAAAAACTTTTAGATAAAAAGTTTTATTCAGAAGTAAAAAAACTAGAAAAATCTAACCCTTATATTGAAGTTTGGAGATGGCAAAATTATATGTTTGAAGAAAAAATAATTAAAACAATAGAAGATTCTCGCAAGATGTTTAAGGTTTTAAAAAAAAAATTTTCTGAAGAATTTAAAAAATATCAATTTAAGATAATATAAATTTAATCTTATAAACTCAACAATTAATTAAATTGTTGAAATTGTTTTTTTTCAATAGTTTGAAATAATTATTTATAGTATAACACTTATTTTCTATGATGAAATTAACAACAAAAAAACTTATCTTGGCTTCAATATTAATCTTAATCTTAATCTTAATTAATATTAATTTTTTGAGGAATGCTTTAAAAGAAAATCTTTCTCATGACACAAAGGTCTTTATAAAAGAACTTTTTTTTGGAAAAACATATATGGAAGAAGTTTTTTTTTACAAATCACTTAATTATAATCAAAAAAAATTACCACAAACATTATATGAAAAAATTTTTTTAAAAAAAATACTACTTAATAATTTAGATATCTCATCATCATCACACTATGCAAAAGTAAAAAATATAAAGATTAGCTCTAAGAGGTTTTTTTTGGAAAATTTTGATAATGAAAACATAATTTACGCATCATTCAATGGAAAAATTGGCATCATTTCTTTAAATAATTTTAATGAAAAAGATCCAATCAATACTAATTTGGATAAATATCAAATTCACTCTTTATTAGATATTAAGTTAGTTAAAGACCATATTTATGTAAGTCTTTCTTACAATGACAATGATAAAAAAGATTGTACCTACTTTTTAATTGCCTATGCAAAAATGAATACAAAATTTCTTAATTTTCAAGAATTTTATAAATCTAATAAATGTTTATCTAGTACATTGGGTGGGCGTTTGATTGATTACAAGCACATAAATAACGAGGGATTATTGGTATCTATGGGAGCGTCTGGTAAAGAAAAAGAATTAGCACAAAATGACAATTCTCCATATGGTAAAATTCTTTTTTTTGATTTAGATACTAAAAAACATTTAATTTTTTCAAAAGGACATAGAAACCCTCAGGGCTTAATTTATTCTGATGGCTATATAATATCAACAGAACATGGACCTTATGGAGGAGATGAAATAAATAAAATATTGTTCAAAAAAAATTATGGTTTTCCTATAGCGTCTTTGGGTGAACCGTATGAATTTGCCAAGAAATCCAAAAATAATAGAGAGGATTTTGAATTTAAAAAGCAACACAAAAAATATAATTTTGAAGAACCAATATTTTCATTTTCTCAAGGAATTGGGATTTCAGAAATTGCAAAAATACCAAAACAATACTCCAAATATTGGATAAATAATTACTTTATTACATCTTTAAATGGAAGGTCTTTATATAGAGTTAATTTTGATGATGATTTTAATAAATTAAATTATATGGAAAAAATATATATTGGTGAACGGATTAGAGACATAATATATGTTTCGTCAAAAAACATATTTATCTTAGCCCTAGAAGAAACTGGATCCCTTGGAATACTTAGCGGGCCAAAATCTATCAATTAATTTGTAAATAAGTAAATTTAATATCTGAAGTAAAAATTTTTTTCAGTGCATAAATCAAGCCAATTGAGCTATTAGTA
>CETH01184121.1_pt1 | contig 24815 bp, 22 predicted proteins | sample 361461 | NCBI WGS metagenome assembly CETH01 (sample SAMEA2622695, study PRJEB7988) | marine metagenome | isolation source: saline water (ENVO:00002010), including
CAACCTAAATCATTCAAACCACTACCATCACACTCACCACATTCATCTACAACAGCATCACCACCACATTCACCTAAACAATCAGTATCAATAATACAATTTCCATCACAATCATAATTTTCTTCAGAATACTCGCAACTACCGTCATCAAGATTAGCATTTTCATTATAATTACAAGCCATCTGATCTATACAACCATAAATATCAACTTCAACTTCTATACAATCTCCATAAATGACTTCAATCGCTTCTCCTATAGGATCTGATAAAATAGCATCAACAATACAAGATTCTTCAGAACTTGAATCTATTTGTAATTGAGTAAGCACATATAAACCAGATTCAATCAAATTCCCTTGAAGAGAAAAACCTATTAAAATATTAGTTTCTGAGCTATATTCTACAGTAAAATCATTATTTTCAGCTGCACCACCAAAAACATCTATTAAAGAAACTCCTTGAATACCAAATTGAAAGCCTGCTATAGGAGTATTAGAATCTACAACTACTTCAACAACACCATTAGAATAATTTCCAAATCCAATATAAGCTACGGAACTATCCTCTTCATCATCTGATTCATCTTCATTTTCATCATCTTCACTATCATCATTATTATCATCTTCTTCATCATCTCCATCATTAGAAGTTGAATTTTCTTGATTAGGAGTACCACCAAAAACATAACTTGACTGCCAAGATTCAGCAACATTATTATCTAAATGAGGATTAATCAATTCTAAGGATGCGCCTTGACCATCTGCATCATTAGGCCAAGAACCATGATCATCATAATTAACATAATCTTTTATATTATAACCATTGCAAACAGAATCAACTAATATTAAAGCTGTCCCATAATTAGGGAGATATTCATTGCCCCAATCAATGCTATAATCATATGAATCAGAATTATGTGCAAGTACAATATAAGAATGTCCATCTAAATGTTCATTTGAACCAAATTGATAAATTTCTTCATAATAACATCCCCAGCAACTATCATGTTTATATAAAGACCAATGTGATATATCAACAGAATGTTCACACCTGTTAAATAATTCAACAAATTCATAATCTGAGTCAGCTTGATTTTGATCAATATCTGGATTATAATGAATTTCATTGATAACAATACAATCAGTGGATAATAGTGTACTGATAAAGAATAGAAAAGGTATACTAAATAGTTTATTCATAAAATCTCCCTATGAATTTTCTTTATAAAAATTTTATTTTTAAATGGACCTACTTATACATCATTAATTTGAATAAAAATATTCAAACGTTATAATTTACATAAATTTAAATATTAAAAGATGTATCAAACTGTAAACAATAAGTATTTTTATCGCTTAAGAGATATAGAAGAGATTTAATTAAACAAAAGATTTATCTTAATTCCAAATTCTTGCGCAGAATAAATACTATTTTTTCCACCTGCGTTAGATTTAAAATAAGGGGATAGTTTCAAATTAAATTTAGTATAGCCATACTCAATATCATTAAATTGATAACCACCTTCTAATAGCAAATTCAATAAATGATCCCCTTCATTATCTTGTTCAAACTGAAGACTGCCTGCAATAGAAACTTTATCATTTAAATCATACATAAATTTTGATGCAAAAAGAGACATAAAAACATTGTTATCATCTGATAGTTCATAATCTAACTTATTGCTCATAATTAGTTTTTCAGATATTATAAAATCCATAGCAATTCTCAAATATACAACACTAGAATAAGTATCAAATAAATCACGATATCTATTTGCATAAACACCTGTTAAAATTCGTGTAGTTGGAAAAGTATATTGTCTACCATCTACCATAGCAGGAGAACTTGTAGAATATATTTCATTCCATAAAGCATAAATACCTAATGTAACTGATGTTGTGCTTGGGGACCAACTGGTTTGAGTCTCATTAGAATGAGGGAATTCCATTTTTCCCATTTCATAAGAAGCATAATAACCCATTCCATTATAGCCATGATAAGAAGTATTAAAACCTACAGTATTATATTTAATAGAAAAATTATCTAAAACATATTCATTGTTAATTAAACTTACACCAGCCTTATCAAATATAGTATTCATATCATAACCAAAATAATTAATTCCTGATATATTAGTAAGTTGATTAAAACCATATTTTGAATCACCTATATAAGCATCTTTATAATCCATATTACTATTAACAATTTCAATATTTATTCTTCCTTGATCAGCAGTTTTAGTAAATGAAGTAATAGCACTATTATAATCATGCGTTACCTGATTAGAAATCAAAAAAGAAAATGTTGAAATAAAAAACAAAAAATACTTACACATATAGACCTCTTACTTTATATAATAACAACAACAACACAATTCGATAATCTACAAAGTTATATAATATAAAAACTAATTTAATATTTTTTTATTATTTGTAGCCTTAGCATAATAATATAAACTTATACAAATAACTATTTCAAAGGCTATAAATAAAAATAAATTTGTTGCAACACTATCAGTAAAACCATAACTATGCAAACCAACATTTAATAAATTAACTCCAAACCAAGCAAGTGCTACAATAATATTAACTAAAGAAGCAAATAAACAAAATGCTAAGGGCTTAACCATACCTGAAACTCTTAAATGTAAAACCATAAGGTGCCACATAACAATTAATAAAGCTCCATTTTCTTTGGGATCCCAACCCCAAAATCTACCCCAAGATTGATCAGCCCAAATACCCCCTAAAATTGTTCCAAATAAAGTAAAAAATAAGGCTATAAGAGTTAGGACATAAACATTATTATATAAACTTTTCAATTGAAGCTTATCAGCTTTGAAAAATGAAGCTCTTATTAAATACATATGAGCCATTAAGCCTGATAATAAAGAAACGCCATAACCAAATGTTATAGTAGTTACATGTATAGATAACCAAAAATTAGAGTTTAAAACAGCTACCAGCATACCTAAAGTATCTCCATCAGACGCATACTTAATTCCGACATAATGCAAAACTACTCCACCCAATAAACCAGCAAAAAATGATAATGAATCCTTACGTATTCTTTCAAATATTAATGCAATTAAAATCAATACACAATTCACAAAAATAATTGATTCATAAAGTGTCGATACAGGAGGACGTTGCATAATAATCATTCTATCTATAATGCCAACTAAATGAAGAACAAATCCAAAAATCATCAATAAGAATATAAGGGGTCTTAATAAAGGTGATTTTAATATTGTGCTCAAGCTTAAAATTATTAACGCAATTAAATAAAAAAGTAAACTTTTATTGAAATATTTAATATTATTATATTGGACTTCTCTATCTAGTCTATACTTATTAATGTCCTCTATATTAGAATCTAAATAAAACTTAGGATCAGGAGCAGAATAAGAACCTTTTGAAAAATTATTTAAATAACTTTCAATTTGTATAAGAATAGATCTTTCACTATTAGAGATTTCATCTTTAGCAACAATTTCCCATGGAGAATACCATCTTTCACCATCTAAATCAGATGGAATAATTTTAATAGCATTAGCATATCCATACTGGCTTATACGATGCAATTCAATAGCTACCCTATTTAATTCTTTATGCTTTGCACTCCAATTTTCTGGATCAACTTCTAACAATTCTTCCATAAGAGGACTAAACAGTTCAATATTATCAACAAAGAAAAAATAACTTACTTTCAAATTTTCTTCTATTTTTAAAGCTTCCCTTACATCTATATCATTAATACTAATTTGAGGAATAAGGCATACAAAACTATGAGCAATTTCATCTAGCAAAACTACTTTTGAATAAATATCAACAATTTGCTGCTCAACATGGGTATAATCATCTTTAGATTTATTCCTTAGGCTCTCTAACAAATTTTGATTATCCTGAAAACTCTGAATAAGTTCATAAAAACTATATAAATGTGTTTCCTTATTATCTAAACCTAAGGCAACTTCAACTTCAGGAGAATTATCCCATTTACTTATATGGAATATTTTTTTACTTAATTCTTCTGATGGATTATGCAATAAATTGGTCAACCAATCAATAGCCTTTATTTTTTCACCTTCTAAATCATCTAAAAAATAATCTTTACCATAAAAAATCAATAGCTGATTCCTAGCATATGTATCTAACGGTTTTATTCTTCCAGATTCTTGAACAGGAAAATTTAAAAAATTAAATTCTTGTGATAATAAAGGTATGAAGCAAAATAGAGTTATATAAAATATTTTTTTAATCATACTTATCTTTTTTTAAAATTTTTAAATAACATAAAAAACATATGAATTAATATTCCAATACACATGACTATACTAGAGATATAAGGGAATATTCTCCCATAATTTTTAACTGTTGCTAATACTGTTGTTTCTTTATCATTTTCTTCAATAAAAGATGCTTGATAAAAAGTATAATCATAGTGCCTTAAAGGGGCATTCATCTCAATTAACACTTTTCTAGAAATATCATTTTCGATTAAATTAATTTTAGAGCTAAAACTCTTTGCGATATCTGTGCCTGGATGCATCTCTTTTTTAAAATCAATCAATTCTATTTCAAATGGAAGATATGTTCTATAAGGACGCAATTTCACTTCAAATAAACCAAAATTCTGAGGAATAGTTTGCCCCATAAATAATATATACACGCCATCATATTGAGTATCATCTTTACCTTTTATCTCAAAAATAATTCCAGGCCTATTATGCTCATAATCTTTTTCTATTTCTAATTCTTGCAAATAAAAATTTTTTGCCATACCCTTGAAATTTTCATTTCCAAAATAAACTCGTTGAATAGGTTGACAATTAATGTAATAATCCAACACTTCAATATCAAAAGGAATAGTTTCAGAATATAACAGAGCATCTCTGTAAAGAAATTCTTCATCAAAAATAGTATATTCATCATATTTACTATCACTACTATTTATTACTACAAATTCTTTTTTATAATAATTTTCAAAAAAGTTAGATCTGTTTCCCTCATCAATAATCATACTACCTTCAACACTAAATATAGAAGTCAAACCTGAACCCAATAATAGCAATAACATACCACTATGAGTAATAGTAATACCTATTTTTTGCATTTTAAATATATTATCTCTAAAAAAATATGCAGAAAGATTAATTGTCATACATAGCATTGTGAGCTTCGCACTTGGAGTAGGCAGAATACCAAACCACTTAATCCAACTTGAAAAATAATCAAGCTGAACTAAATATAACCCATTATTTCTTTGAGCAATTGTTCCAAAAAAAACTAAAACCATTAACCAAATTACAAGATATACAAAAATTTTAGGACTACCTACTTTATTAACCATAATTAATCTGATTTTCATATTAAACACAGTTTATCTTTGCCTAAATGATGAACAAAAAGCATTAAACTCTTGTTCTAGAATATCTAGAGCATATAATGTTGAATTAAGCTTAACAAAAACAGTGCTATTTTTTAGAGGTAAAATCATACATAAAAATCCTGATTCTGGCTTTTCAGTATTAATAATTTTATGAATTGTATATCTTCCTAAAGAATTTGAACCAGAAATACCTTCAGACTGTATTATTTCTATAGTTTGCGGATTTAAATCCAATTGTTTTCTCCAACGATTTACATTTGCTTTAATACCGCCAGCATCTCCTCCAAATTTTGTAACAGATATATCAGCAAAATAATCTAAAACTGGAATTTGATAACTTGCTAAACGTACAGAACCTTTATCTTTTGGGATCCAATGCTTAGGAACATTCCATATAAAATTTTCTTCATTTTCTTTTGACTGAATTAAATCATCAGATAAATCATCAACAACAATATCCTTAGATAATTTATAAAATCGAGGCTGGCTAGGATATCTATCACATCCAAAATATAATAAAAATAAAATACCAACTAAATACGTTCTACCCATTTCACTCCAAAATGTATACCATAAACTAAAAAATAAACTGCTAATGAATGTAATAAAAATAATACTTTTTGATTACTCTTTTTATTATATAAAACAAATTTAATTACAAATAAAATAGTAGTTAAATAGAGCTATGTTTTTATAAAATATTTCAAAAAAAAGATATAATGTATTCTATTTCAACAGCCATTATTTTAATCTAATAAATGCATTGCCATAAAACTTTTTGAAAACTCAAAGGCTTTTCCCCTTGATTTAGAATGACCTCCAAAACGCGGGTCCCTATCTGCACACATGGCAAAACCAATCATTTGAGTAAACCAATTATTCATTGGAATATCTAAGAAATTCATTAATACAGATCCTTGATCATCCATTTTAAATTTACAATCAGTAAAACTATATCCTCCTTCTGCAACGGTAATTTCTCCACCCCTATCAAACGAATGATGAGCGCCTTCATAAACAGTAATATCAATATCTACTCCTTCATTATCCAATAAATCTACAAGGTCTACACATGGTTCTGATGGTGTCCACTCATCAAGTTCTCCTGCTAAGATATGGATTGGGGAATCTGTAAAGTCTAAAATACTAGGTTCTACAAAGCAAGCAGGATAAAAAGCTAAATGAGCTGCAAATTTATAATCCGAATCAATGGCATTCATCAAAGGCTTCCATCCTGAAAATAAAGTAACACCTCCTCCAAGACTCCAACCTGTTATTGCAACATTATCAATATTTATCAATGGATGTTCACTTAATTTTTCAAGAGCTCTATAGCTATCAAGAATAATCATAGCATGTGTTACTGTATTTTGTGTTCCAACTGTAGATGTTTCTCCTCTACTTTTAAAACTTTGAAGCTGAAATGTTGCAATGCCCATATCTTGATACATTTTAAGATATTCAAAATGATGCTCTCCCCAACCTGAGCTTCCTGCAACACCTATAACTAAAGGAATATTATCACTTACATTCTCAGGAATAGTTAAAATACCAGAAACAGTTTGTGTATCTAAATTTTCAATATTTGTTATGATATCTTTAAATGAAAATGGATTTGCACTTTCAAAGGAAACCTCCTGAGACTGTGAAAAAATAAAAGAGGTTAATATTGTTACAACTAAATACTTTAAATAAAAAATCATATAGCTCCTATTTATAATAGGATAAAATTACTTAATACTCAGCTAAAATTAAATAGGAATAATTAATAATTTCTTTATTTAATATGCTTAAGAATTATGATGATACTGGTTTATTTTCTAAATAAAATTTAATAGTTAAAATAAAGGATACAATAAAATAGCTGATTATAAAAATCACAAATACTCCCCCAAGATTAAACCAAATATTTCCCTGCATATAGAGAAGAAAAAATCCTAAAAATATTTTAAAGAATTCAGCTAGAATTACATACTTCTTATGATCAAGCATAGCAGTAAAAGAAAATATATGAATAAAGAGAAATAGTCCATACAGGTAATCTAACAGGGATGGATTTTCTATATCCATGACTATGAATAAGTGGAACATTATCGCGCCTGCAATAAGATGCTGTATCCAAGACCAAGTTAAGAGCATAGGAGAGTTTTTAGTTTTATATTTAGTTTGACTATAAGGGTCATCAATCTGTTTTAATGGTAATTTTTCTTTAACATCATCAGGTCTCCAGCCTGTTGGCATAAACCAAATCCTAAGTTTATCAATGATACTATCAGTATACCATGCATCTTTAATTAATTGCCAAATATGCTTAAAATTTATAAGTATAGGATTCCAAGTTGAGGATGGACGAAGCGTACCATATACAGGCTCTACATCATTAAGCTCTTTTTGAAAAGTATTAAAAAATTTATCCCATATAATTAATATCTGGCCATAGTTCTTATCAAGATATTCAGGATTTATAGCATGATGAACTCTATGATGTGATGGTGTAACAAATACATATTCTAAAATACCCATCCTGCCAATGAGTTTTGTATGATACCAAAACTGCATAAATAAATGTATAGGGCCTAATATAATAAATATTTTTGAGGGAATACCAAGCAAAGCAGCAGGAATCATTAATATGGCAGAGAATTTAAATGTTTCAGATATTGATTGTCTAAGTGCACATGAGAGATTAAACTCTTCACTACTATGATGAATGATATGTCTATTCCAAAACATATTAACCCTATGATTGAGACGATGCATCCAATATCCAGTAAAATCCTGTACTATAAAGGCAATGAGAACTGCTAACCATAAAGGCTCAATTTTATAAATAGTTATATTATCTACAAGCCAGGTATAACTAATAAGAACAATCCCAATCTTGAATGCGCTCTTAGTCGTATTTGTAATTCCTGAACTTAAACTTGAAATCATATCTTCAGGTTCATTCACTTTAATTCCTTTTAATCTAGAAATAATCATTTCTATAATAATAAGAAGTATAAATGAAGGGACTGCAATAAATAATGACTGTATATAAAAATTCATATTTGAATTTAAGAAAATTTAAAATGTAATTACACTAATTATTAAATAGGATCATAATAATCAGATTTTGAAAAAGGATGACATCTTATTAAACGTTTTATAGATATATAAGAACCTTTTACAGCGCCATATTTTACTATTGCTTGACTAGCATATACAGAACACGTAGGATTGAATCTGCAATTTTTACCTAAAAATGGAGATAAAAAAAATTGATAAGCTTTTATTAGTAATATAAAAAATAATACGACTGTTTTATTGATATGCTTCAACTATTTTTTACAGTAAAACTTCTTGTTTTGATTTCCTGATTAGTTTGATCTACAAAGTCTTCAATTGATAGCGAACCAAGATTTCCCTTAAATTTTCTTCGAATTGAAATTGTATTGCTATTAACTTCATTCTCACCTACTATAATCATAATAGGAATTCTATCTATCTCAGCATCTCTAATTTTCGCACCCATTTTTTCACTACGTGAATCTATTCTTACTCTAAAATCATTATCTTTTAATTTATTACATATAGATACTGCATAATCATTAAATTTATCCGAAATAGGAATAACAATCATTTGCATAGGAGATAGCCATAATGGAAAATTTCCTGCAAAATGCTCAATTAAAAAACCAATAAACCGTTCATGTGTTCCAAGTGGAGCACGATGAATACATAGAGGTGTTTGTGAAGCATTATTTTTATCAATATAAGTTAAGTCAAATTTAGATGGAATGGCAAAATCAACTTGATTAGTTGCTAAAGTAAATTCTCTACCAATAGCACTCCATACTTGCACATCTATTTTTGGACCATAAAATGCAGCTTCTCCTGGAATTTCAACAAAGTTTAAGCCCCCATCTTCTAATGCTTCACGAACAAGATTTTCTGTCTTAATCCAAAGTTCAGACTCATTTACATACTTTTCACCTAACTTATCTTTATCATGCAAACTTAAACGCATTTCATATTTTTCAATACCAAATATATCAAAATATTTAAGGTACATTTTACATACTGCTAAAAATTCTTCTTTAAATTGATCTTCGCTACAATAAATATGGGCATCATTCATTTGCATACTACGAACACGCATTAAGCCAAAAAGCTGTCCTGATTTTTCATATCTATAACAAGTTCCATATTCAGATAATCTTATAGGAAGATCTTTATAGGTTCTTGGTAGGCTTGCATAAATTTTATGATGATGAGGACAATTCATAGGTTTTAGATAATATTCATTCCCATCAATATCCATGGCTGGGAACATACTGTCTTTGTAATGTGATAGATGTCCAGATTTTTCATAAAGAGAACCTTTAGTAATATGTGGTGTTTTAACACGATCATACCCTGCCTTTTGCTCTGTTTCTTTTGCAAGTCTCTCAAGTTCTTCTATAAGTACTGAACCATTTGGAAGCCATAATGGAAGACCTGGTCCTACTTCTTCATCAAAAGTAAAGAGTTTCATTTCTTTACCTATTTTTCTATGATCTCTCTTCTCTGCTTCTTTGAGCATATTTAAATAGGTACGCAATTCTTTATCATTTCTCCATGCAGTTCCATAAATTCGAGTGAGCATTTCATTATTTTCATCACCACGCCAATATGCACCTGCAACTTTCATCAATTTAAAAGATTTTCCAACATGTTTAGTTGATGGTAAATGAGGACCCCTACAAAGATCCATCCAATCACCTTGTTTATAAACTGTAACCTCTTCTGATTCCGGAAGCTCTTTAATAATCTCAGCCTTATACTGTTCCCCAATATTAGAAAAATGCTTAATAGCCTTACCTCTATCCCATACTTCTCTAATAAAGGAGGTATCAGCATCTATAATTTCATGCATCTTATTCTCAATGACCTCAAGGTCATCAACCGTAAATGGTTTTTTTCTTGAAAAATCATAATAAAAACCATTTTCAATTGCAGGACCAATTGTAACTTGAGTTTCAGGAAATAACTTCTGTACAGCCTCTGCCATAACATGAGCGCAATCATGACGAATTAACTCAAGAGATTCCTCAGCAGAACGTTTTAAAATACTAATTGATACGTTTTCATTTATAGGAAGATATAAATCACAAACTTTATCATTAAGTGAAACTGCTAGTGCTTGCTCAGCTAAAGCTGGGGATATACCATATGCAACATCATAACCTGTTATACCTTTATCAAAATTCTTTTTATTTCCATCAGGAAATGTTATTACAATTTTATCATTCATGATATATTTTTTAAATTCATTAAAATTAACATAAGGGAACTTAGAGAGTTTTCTAACTTTAATTCAAAATATTTTATTCTCTTTTTATAAAATATATTATTTTTATGACCCTTTTGTTTCAACTTCTTACATTTACTCTCAAGCAATTCCCAAGAATCAATATTTTTCAATGCACTAGATGTTATATCTTTTATATTTTTATTTAAAATTTTATCAATTTTAATTTTTTGTGCTAATTCAGATATTTTATTATTCACAGTCTCTATTTGAGCTCTAATAATAATTGGTTTATCAACCTTTCTTAAGCTATATGTTAATTTAAAATAAGATAAAAATTTAATAATCCATTTGCTAGGATCAAAACTGTACCAATTGATTCCATTTCTATAATCCCACTGAAACTTATGATGGAAATTATGATAACCCTCTCCAAAAGTAAAAAATGCCATAATCCATGAATCTCTTGCTGTTGTATTAAACTGATAATTACGTTTACCAATAAAATGACAAAAAGAATTAATAAAAAAAGTAAAGTGATGCACAAAAACTACCCTAACAATACCTCCCCACAATAAACCCCCTATAGGCCTATTAAATGTTAATCCTATAAAAAATGGGATAACAAAGCATAAAATCATAGCCATAGACCAATAATATTTTGTTTGAAATTTTACAGCTCTCTTTTTTTTAAGGTCAGAAACTCCAATTATTCTTTCTTTACCTTTTTTAACAATCCAGCCAATATGTGCATGGAAAAAACCTTCTTTAATGCTATATGGATCATCAGCGGTGTCAAGTTTCTTATGATGAATCCTGTGATCAGAACACCAATTAATAATTTTATTTTGCAAACCCATCGTGCCACAAATCATCAAAATCCATTCTATAAAAGAAGAGGTTTTAAATGTTTTATGAGAAAAATAACGATGATAACCAACAGTAATCCCCATACCAGCAACAACCCATCCAATCAAAAGCAATAAAGGCTCTTGCCAAACTATTCCATTCTTATAAATATAAAAAGGGAAATAAAAAAAAGTAATAATATTAAGAGCTAAAATAGAAAATAAGGTAGTACAATTATACTTATTTATAAATTTATTAAACATAAAGTATGATATATAATTTCATTATTTGTTTTTAATTATTAGTTAAAATAATATCTACTAAAATTACAACATCCATTATATTAAGTTCTAAATCAAAATTCATATCAGCTAAAATAAGAATTTCATCATCAAATTCATCGTATAATAGAATATAATTAATAAGCGATACAACATCATTGACATTAATGAAAGCATCGCTATTAATATCACCTAATTCAAATGAATTATTTAAAGTTATATCAAAAGTTATTACTTCTGTTAAAGCCTCTAAATAATTAGTATTAATAATTAAAATTTTATTATAATCAGAGTATTCATCAAAAAAGAAAATTGTTGATTCATTCATTAAAGATAAATCTGAAATAGTAATATTCTCATCAGAGTCAATTAGCAATAAACTTACAGATAATTGATCAAAAGCAGCAGATGTTATTTTCAAATCATTTATATCATTATCTATATTAAAATAATATGCTCCTCCAGTATTACTATAAAAACTATACAATGAATTTTCTAAATCAGATACTTTAGATTCACAATAAGATCCTGCTTGATTAAAGTAATCTAAACCAATAGAACGTTCTCCTGTAAAATATCGCCATAAAGCATAATCATTAAATGCATCAGACAACATAACATTGCCATTTGTAACTTCATATATAGCTTCATTATAAATAGGGAATAAAGACACCCCATCTCCAGAGGCATACTCTAATCCATAATTTTCCCACATAATTCTTGCAATACTTGAATCTTCATAGGCTTTAACTAAATATTTCTGCCACAAAGCACTTCTATAAGGAAAAATTTCTGCGGGATAATTAATTCCATGTTCAGGATAAGTTAAAGGAGTAACTACATTACAATTTGATAGCATTGCTAATAAATGATTAGAATTAGGAAAAACAACATTTTCCATATAGGTTGCAGATTGCTCAAAAAACCAAAGATTATAAGAATAATTTCCAATTTCTCCAGATGTAGAGCTACCATATCTTAATTGTATAGAATGATGTAATTCATGAGCTATAACATAATAAGCCCAAGAGGGATAAATATCGTACTGATTTAACATTGTAGATATTTTCATATAGCTAGTATATCCTCCTGTATAAGGTGGAATTTGGTGCGGATTTTCAGGAACAACCATACCCACACCATCATTAGATATATATATATCATACAGTGCATTACCACCAAAGTTAACACAATGACTTGGATGCTCTAAGTCTACTATGGATTCATCGCAATCTGGAGGAGGAGATATCCACCCATCATGCATATACTTCTCCATTGAGAACTCTAATAAATCTATAATTGATTGGGCATAGGTAAGATTAGATTGCAAACTCATCCACTGATTATTAACAAACTGTGAATCAACATCAGATATTGTGAAGTGAATTTTAAAATGTTCACTTTCAATTGACTCTGGATAAGTATAATCATTTCTAGAAATATCCCTATCTCCAATTGAGGCAATACATGAATGTCCATCTAGATTGGACCATACCAATTGAAAATATATAACCAGAAAAAATATACTCTTCATATTCATAACAGGTATAATATAAAATTAAATAATCTTATATAATAACATTAATGAATATAAAAAGTATATTTTTCTTGGATTGTAATTACTTATTAAGAGGTAGTACTATTTTGGAACTACATTTTTTGCGGCAGGTCCACGATCGCTTTCAGCCACTTCATAATCAACATTTTGTCCATCTTTAAGTGTTTTATAACCTTCCATTTGGATTTCACTCATATGGACGAATAAATCTTTGCCGCCCTCAGAAGGTTCTATAAATCCAAAACCTTTTGCATTATTAAACCACTTAACTGTACCTTGTTTTACTTCGCTCATCACTATTCCTTTATTTTACTTTCACAACGGGAATTATAAATTAAACTCCCGATACACCCTAAAAAGAGCTACATAACTTACAATAACTTGCAAACCATACAAACATTTAATATTTTTTTTAAAATTATCAAAAACACTACTTCTACCTATAACTTTCAAAAAAAACTTGGCATTATTTAATGTTTTATATTAAATTATATATATATTATATTAATTATTTAATGTTTTATAATATTTGATATGGCTATTATTACAAATCTAGATGTGATGCTTGCTAAGAGAAAAATGTCTTTAACTGAATTAGCAGACAAGGTTGGAATCAGCATAGTAAATCTATCAAGATTAAAAAAAGGTAATGTAAAGGGAATCAGATACTCTACTCTCAATCAAATATGCAAAGCATTAAAATGTAAGCCTGGAGATATTCTAGATTACAAATAATATAATCCTTTTATCATCCACTCATCCGCACATGAGTTATGAAAAACGATTAGGGGTAGCTAGTGCTCCTCACTATTACCCCTAATCGCAACCTAAATAATAAAATTATCAGCTATTAATAATGAATATCCCATATTCAGCCCTTAAATCACATATAGGCCTCGATAGCATACCTTTAGTAACATTAGAAAAAGGCCATTTCTTATGCATTCTAGGAATCCTGCTGAAATGAATTTTTAATTTCAAGGGGATACATCGAGCTATAGCAACAATAACTTTTATCCATCCTCCATTATCTCGAATAATAGATTTTGTAATCTTCATCAAATCTGGATTAAAGGCATATTGATAAATTTGATTCCAAGTAATATCAGTACCTCTTAATGTCCATGTATCTAACAACGACTCTTCATAAATACTAGTACCTAAACCAAATATTACATGCGTTATATCATGATTTATAAAAAAGGGACCTAATTTATCTGCAAGATGTTTAATTTGAATAGGATTACAAGAATAATACTCTTCTAAACCTTCCTGTAAAGTTAAAGTGCAGTTTTGCTTTAAATATTCAGGCTTCATGTTTACTACTATCTATAAATTATTGGAATGTATTAGTCTACAATTAAAGAAATAATTACAACTACATCAAGTATATTTAAAATATTATCAAAATTCATATCAGCAATAATATCGAATTGATTAGATATTATCAGATTAACCAAAAGAATAACATCCAGGACATTAATACTATTATCATAATTTATATCGCCATTTTGATACAGATTTAATTGATTATATAAAAAATCATAAGCTTCATTTTTAATTTGCAAATAGTTATCATTAGGCCCTCCAAACCAGTTCCCATTTAATGAACCCCAATACTCATGTAATTCCCCATCACCTACATAAAGCTCATTTTGGATTCCTACTTCATTCAGCCTATCATGAATTAAATTAGATCCATAAACAATAGGCAATGCAATATCTATAGTAAATGGAAAACCTGAATTAAAAGGAACAATAGGGTCAAGATTACCATGAAACATTATAGAGGGTATATTATCTTCAGAATCAATCCAACCTAAGTCTCCAATTGCACCCCAACAACTAACCACTCCAGATGGTTTTCCACTATGTGAAAAATTATTACCTTCACAATCTATACAACCTAAATCAGGATCATTACCCCCACCATAAGTTGATTCAGGCCTATCATCATCTTCAGAATAAGCTAAATGTAAACCTATAAAAGAACCTGCACTAGAGCCCCATACAAAAATCTTATCTGGGTCTACCCTAAGTTCTTCATGAAACTCCCTAATATAGCGAATAGCTGCACTAGCGTCCTGCATACCCCTATACACAGCTCTCTCTCCACTATATGAACTAAGAATATTTAAACCCAATCTATAATTAATATTAAATGAAACATAGCCACGTTTCGCAGAATCTATGGATAAATTGACCAAATCATCAACTTCATTATGCCCTGAAAAAAAAGCACCTGCATGCATAAAAATAATTGCAGGCCTATTTACTAGAGTATCACCTAAAGGCTCATAAATATCCATATCTAAATCTAAATCAACGGTATTCCACTCAAATAAAAATATAAAGGGCAAATCTGGGGCATTACCATAAATAACATCTTCAGTTTTAACCACTTCATCAAAAACCTCATCTAGATAACGAATATTCTGAGGAAATAAAAATTGATATAAAAAAACTAATATAATTAATCGCTTTAACATAAATTCAATCTACAAATAAAAAAGCCTCTTTAAAAGAGGCTTGTAAAATTTTTAATAAGAATTAACAGCATCTCCTTTATTTATATCATCTCCAATTCTTATATCTATATAAACGTCATTAAATAAAAAAACAACCAAGACAGCCAAAATAAATCCAAGAATCATTCCTAACAATATATTCTTAAAATCAAATGACATTTAAAAATCAATGACTATGATGGTGATGATTATTATGGTCAGAATGACTATGAGTATCTTCTGTAAAAAAACTATTTAACTGATAAAAGAATAATAGTAAGCCTGCAATCACTAATCCCCAATTAGATAATTTTGAAATCATCATAAAGAATCTACCTCTTAGCATAGACAATAAAGGGAATACTATTAAAAGAACTAACACTTGACCTAGTTCTACACCTACATTAAATGAAAGTATTTGAGGTAATGATAGGTTAATATTATTCTGCATTGCTATTTCTTGTAATTTTGTCGATAATCCAAAACCATGAATCAACCCAAAAACAAATACCATTAAAAGTAAATTAGGAGGATTAATAGAAAACCATTTTTTAAACCCTTCTAAATTCTCAAAACCTTTATAAATTACACTGAACGCGATCACCGCATCGATTAAATAAGCATTAGCCGTGATACCAAGAAAAGTTGCAAAAACAAGAGTTATACAATGAGCAATTGTAAAAGTTGTAATGAATTTAAAAATATCAAAATAATTTGTAAGAAAAAAAAGAACACCAATAAGAAATAAAATATGGTCATAACCCGTAACCATATGTTCTGCTCCAAAATAAACATAATCCTTAAGAGATGCATTTGCCATTGCATCCACTGTATCTTGAGATACACCATGAGGGAATAAAACCCCAATGAATATAAAAAATAAAATAAATTTATAATTCATAAGTATTAATTACCAAAAATAATATTTACAAGAGCTATAATATCTAATATATCTATAATTTGATCACCCGTAACATCTGCTGACCATAATTCATATTCAGAATAACTATTTATATCACCAAGAACTATATTAACTATAGATATAACATCTAAAATATCTATAATTTGATCACAATTAATATCACCTAAATTTGGGGAATCGCAACCTCCTATTCCAGAGCTATCTCCAGGTGAATAATTTCCTGTTCGTGCCCAATCACCTTTATATAATGACCATGAATTAGTATTTACATCAACATAATATTTAACATCAACAACTATCAAATCTCCAGAAGTTCCTGCTATTATATCAAGGTCTCCATCAGAATCTATATCTATAACCTGAGGAGAACTTGCTATAGGAAATTGATAATTAATTGGGAAATATTCAAATAAAGTTAAATCTGAATGAAATGCAAAAATCTCTCCAGAACCAGTTCCAATTACCATATCCTCAGATTGATCTCCATCTAAATCAGAGAAAATAACGGACCCTGACACTGTATCACCCACATATAACGGAAATCCATCTAATGCATTCCCATTGATATCAACTGCATACACGTTTCCATCATCAGAACCAAAATAAATATTTCCTTGATTATCAAAAGATGGAGAATTATAAATGTCATCTCCTGTTACGATAACAAATCTTAGATCTCCTGTTGAATAATTCAATGCATAAAAATTATTATTTTTACATCCTGTTAAAACGACTTTTTCATTTTCTGCCATATAAACAGCAGGTTCACTTCTAATATCGCTACCCAAATCTACAGGGAAATTAGGGGCAATAGTTTGGTCATCTAAAAGCACATAAATAAAATCAGTATCTGTACCAAAAATAATATCATCAATACCATTATCATTCATATCAGCTATTGCTACTCCAGATTTAATTTTTTCACCTATTACATACGGGAAACCTGTTACATCCGTACCATCATGATTGACAGCATATATAGGACACGAACTTGTTGGGCCTTGATAACCTCCAATAACAATTTCTAATTCTTGATCCGAATCAACATTTCCAATAACGGGAGTTCCTATTAACCATCTATTAGCATTATAAGAAAATTTTAACCCATTCATATCAAATGCATATAGGTAACCACTTTTAGACGCTACAACAAAATCAATCAATCCATCTAAATCTAAATCAGCACTAGAGACTGCGCCCCATACCTGATCTCCAGTATCATATGGAAATATATTATCTTCTAATTCTAAACCATCTTTTATAATTCTAATTTCTCCATTATAGTCTGCAAAAATGATTTCGTTCATACCATCTTCATCTAAATCAATAACCAATGGAGCTGACCTTATCTCACTATTAGAATCAAAAGGGTAACCACTTTGAAATAAAGAGACAGTTAAAGAAACCTCTAATGTATTTGTATACTGATATCCACTAGCACTAATACCGGCAATATCAACATTAAAATCAATTTCACCTAAACTAATATTATCATCTAATTCTATTTGAAAAGGAAGACCTATAGGAGAAGAAGTACCGCCATTAGATAAAGCTCCATAAGTAGCAGTACTATTAACAATAGTAACATTCTCATTATCTGTTGATAAGTAAGCTATTACAGCATTTGCATCTACCCAGCCCTCTTCATTATAAAGTTCAACAATAAAATCAGCTGTTTCACCTGGATTTAAAACATTATCATCATCAGAAACGACATCAACATAAGAAGAGTTTATATATACATTAGGAGAAAAATCCATTCCAATTGCTTTATATACATCAACCATTCCATGCCCAAAACAATCTTCACCACTATTTCCATTACATGTTTCATATTCAGGGTTAACTTCATAAACTCTACGATCTGCAGACATATAAATCCTATCAAGTAATTGTTGATTAGACCAGCTAGGATAATAAGCTTTAAGTAAACCTATTGCACTTGCAGCATTTGGACTAGCCATTGAAGAGCCATCCCAAGCCTCATATCCTGTACCAATAACAGCACTATGAATACCTTCACCTGGAGCTGCTAAATCTACTGTATAATGATATGTTGCCCAATTACCCCATGAATAGGAACATCCCATTGCACAAACAGATGTTGAATTTTGATAGCTCGAAGGATAATGACTTCCATACTCTTGAGAGCCTGAATTTTCATCTCCGTTACCCGCTGCACAAACATTAATTGCTCCATATGTATTAAAAGCTGTATTAATTGTAGCATTTTCACTAGCTGAATATCCTCCACCACCCCAACTATTATTAATAATTGTAAAAGTTCCAGCATAATAACCTGCTTTGGCTGCATATAAAATTCCAGCATAGCCATCATTGATACCAGGTTCACCACTCTGATTATCTCTAGATACTTTTACTGACATAAATTTTCCATTATAGGATGTGGAAGCCATTCCAAGATCATTATCAGAAGTAGCGGCAAGAATTCCTGCAACATGTGTGCCATGAGCCCATGTAGAGCTACTTCCTACTCCTTCTTTAGGATAAGGATCATTATCATCTGTTCCATAAGCACCTGATGGATCCCATCCTAATAAATCATCAGCATATCCATTCCCATCATTATCAATACCATCTTCAAATGGAGAACCATCTGAAACAGCATCTCTTAAATTAACTTCTCCATCTCCATTTAAATCCCCTATATTGTTATCAAGCATCCATTCCACAACTTCAGATGCATCAACATCACCATCTCCGTTTTGATCTATACCTGTTTCAGCCATAAACTCAGGAATTTCAGCCTGATTAATCCAACTATTATTTTGCAAATCAGGATGAGTATAATCAACTCCCGTATCGACAGAAGCCATAATAACCTGAGAACCATTAGGGATAACTCCATTTGGAATATCCCAAAAATCCCAAGCACTCTTAGCTTTAATTGCATTCAATGAGCATTGCACATCTACCATTGGATCATTAGGAGAGTATTTTGGAGTCCTAATAAATTCATTTTCAGCATATTTAACGGAACTAAAAGAAGATAAATCTGATATTATAACTGCAATATCCTTCCTAGTCTCATCAGAAACATAGACTCTATATATTCTATTTAAATATATATCACCATCATAATCTTGTTCTGTTGCTTGAGGAATCCATTTCTCAATATTAAGGATATTATTATTTTCAAAATATGTATTTAAAAGCTCATTATCTAAAGAGAAACCTTCATTTGAGCGAGTTATTTCAAGAGGCCTAATATTTGATTCCAAGCAAAACAAAAATGTATTTTCTGAAACATCACTAGATAATAAAAAATTCAAACAGCTAAGTATAATAATTAGTTTTTTCATAATAAATCGTTATTTAAGTTTATAATATTTTTTTCATTGGAATGAATTTAGTAACAAAAAAAACTCTAAAAAAGATACTTTTAGTTAATTTTTGTAACCAATCAATTATTTACTTTCAGCTTTTTTCTTTTGTGAAATTCTTGTGTTAATATCAAGTTCCATCTTTCTCATTCTTAAATTTAGAGGCGTTATTTCAATCAATTCATCTTCAGCTATAAATTCTATACACTGGTCTAAAGATAATTTTTTTGGAGGACGTAAAACAACGGTACTATCTTTAGAAGAAGATCTCATGTTTGATAATTTCTTTTCTCTAACAATATTAACATCTAAATCACCAGTTTTATTTCTCTCTCCTACAATCATACCTTTATATACTTCCGTATTAACATCAACAAACAATTCACCTCTATCAACCATTCCCAAAGAAGCATATTGAGTAACTTTCCCTGGTCTATCTGCAATTATCACTCCAGAACTTCTCTGAGGTATTACACCAAACCAGGGAACATAAGAATCAAATAATGAATTTAAGATACCAGAACCTTTAGTATCAGTTAAAAACTCACTTCTAAATCCAATCATTCCTCTTGAGGGTACTTTAAATTCCAATGTTACTCTTCCAAATCCATTATTTTGCAAATTACTCATGAGACCTTTTCTTTTAGAAAGTTTTTCTGTAACAACCCCTGTATGTTCCTCTTCAACATCTAAAAAAACAGATTCTAGGGGTTCCAATACTACTCCATTTTCTTCCTTTGTAATAACACGAGGCTTTGAAACCATAAATTCATATCCTTCTCTCCTCATAGTTTCAATTAAAATTGCCATTTGCAACTCTCCTCTACCACACACTTCAAATACATCAGTTTCATTTGTAGAATTAATTTTTAAAGAAACATTACTTAATGTTTCTCTATATAGCCTTTCACTAATATTTCTAGATGTTAAAAACTTACCTTCTAAACCTGAAAAAGGGCCATTATTAACATGAAAAAACATTGAGACCGTAGGCTCATCTATAATTATTCTAGGAAGAGATTTAGGATCTTCATTATCAGATAACGTATCTCCTATTACAACATTTTCAATACCTGCTATAGCAATAATATCTCCAGCTTCCAATGTCTCAACTTTTATTTTTTTCAATCCCTGAAAGGTATAACAAGCTGATAATTTTTGATTATGCTTAATTTTATCTATACCACATAAAGCATATTGTTTATTTCTAGAAATCGAACCATTATTTAACCTTCCAATAGCTATTTGTCCTACATAAGAATCATAATCAATACTTGTAACTAAAAATTGAGTAATAGAGTCATCAGTAGCTTCTGGACCTGAAAATGTATTTACAATCAAATCAAAAAGGGGCGTAAGATCAGTAGAATTGTCTCCTAAATCATTATGAGCAATACCATCTTTTGCATTTGTATATATAACAGGGAATTCAATCTGTTTATCATTAGCATCTAAATCAATAAAAAGATCATATACTTCATCAAGGACCTCTTTAATACGAGCATCAGGCCTATCAATTTTATTAATCACTAAAATAACAGGTAAATTTTTATTAAGTGCTTTTTGTAATACAAATCTAGTTTGAGGCAATGGCCCTTCGCTCGAGTCAACAAGTAGCAACACACCATCAACAAGATTCAAGCTCCTCTCTACCTCTCCACCAAAATCAGCATGACCAGGTGTATCTACAATATTAATTTTAATATCATTATATAAAATTGCTGTATTTTTAGCCGAAATCGTGATACCACGTTCTTTCTCTAAATCCATAGAATCCATAACTCTATCAGATATGGTCTCATGCGTTTTAAATGTTCCACTTTGTTTTAATAAACCATCAACTAAAGTTGTTTTTCCATGATCCACATGTGCAATAATTGCAATATTTCGAAATTTATCTTTTACCATAATAATAATTTACCCAATAAAAAAGCCTCTATAAAAGAGGCTTTTAAAATAAAATATAATATTAAAAATTCATTCAATCCCTAAAATATAATTAACCATAGCAACAACATCAACAACATTAACTATACCATCAGCATTAATATCTGCATATGTATACTGGCATGTCCCATCATCTACATTAGCTAATTCATCAAAATTAATAGCATATTCATAAGTACATCCAAAATTAATAAATGAAGAATATTGACATGTAGCATTATCTCCATCTCCAAGTAAATCTGCTATAGGGTTGTAATTAAAGGCTATAGGATCTGAACAGTTAGCTCCAGACATGCAATGATCTCCCATCCAATAACAGTTCTGACTATTCATACAATCTAATTGATTATCAAAATCCATACATCCATCATTTGTTTCCATACAATGATCTCCCATCCACATACATCCAGAGATGGCCATACAATCTAATTGATTAAGAGCATCATCACATAAGTCACAATCATCTCCATACAAACATAAAGCATCATCATAAACAGCAGTTATATCATAATTACAAGCATTACTATCAGTACATCCATACATAGAATTAATTAGAGAAGGTATATAAGTATATTGAAAATCATATAAATTAGGCATATCAAATAAATATCTTACAACCATATGATGATCAATAAAAGCATATGCTGAATAAGTTGATCCCGCAAACATATTCCATATATCATGATTAGGATCACAATCTAGGATTAATGGGTTATTACCATAATCACCAAGTTCAGTATATAATTCTGCCCATCCACTACAAGAATAAAGGTCTGATTCATTAGAACTATAATCAAGACTAATTAAAAACTCTAAATTTTCATATTCATCTACAACTTCAATAAGTTGATCCATCAAACTGACGTAATCATAACAAGCAGGTCACCAAGTTGCATTCATACTAATAAGAGTTATTTTATAATCTCCTCCATTAATATTACCATTGTAGTCAGAAAAAGAAAATGTACTTCCTGTTTCATAACTACCTGAGCCATTACATACAGAAAAGAATAAATTCTGATCCTCTATACTCAAAGTATCTCCAGGACTATAAAAAGATCTATTATAAGGAACACTCTCAACTGGACAAACTAATTCATCAGGAAATAAAAAAGAGAAAAACAAGAAGAATAAAAGGTATAACATGAGTTAAGAGCTTAACTCAATATCATATTAACAAGCTGTATAACATCTAATACATTAATAGTACCATCAAAATTCAAATCTGCTGCAGAATCAGTTTGGTTGCCAAGAATCATATTAACCAATAAAATAATATCTTGTATATTAACTACAGAATCTACATTTATATCACCTAATAAAGACTGTTCATAATGCTCTTCTAAGATTCCTCTAATATAATTTTTCAAAGTATTGTTAACAACATTTGCATTCATACTACCTAAATAGCTTCCATCATAGTCTAAAATGACTACTGATTTATGCTCACCATACGGTGAAAATTGTTCTCTAATTGGAAGACTTGGGTATGGATCCATTACAAGAGGCAAATCAGAGTTTGCACAAAATGTATCATTAAAACTACTAATATTTGACGTGCCAACAGCTATAAAAACAACATTTTCATAACCATCTTCACTCCTTAATTCTTCTTGAAAATTGGACAACTGCCCAAATGCACTTGTTCATCCCGCTCATCCTTGAGAAGAAAAAAAATGAATCGTTATATAATCTAAATACTGAGGAAGCCAAACATCTAGACCATAAGTAGGCGATGTTGTATTGTAATCTTGAGAAGAGTACATATAATCATCACAAATACCAATTGATAAAACAAACAATATAATTAAGATTTTCTTCATACTCTCCTAATCTAATACAATATATATAACTAATAAAATATTTTTTTATTTCAATTTGTAATAAAAATATATTTTAATTTTCTTTCAACATTTTTTCTACCTCTAAAACATGTAATTCTTCTTGTCCTATCATAGTTCTAGCATATTCTTCTAAATAAACAGATTTACCATCAATCAAAGATAATAAATCATAATAGACCTGTATAGCTTTTTTCTCATGGTCTAAAGTCTCTTTTAAAATGTCCTGAATATTATGCTTATAGCTCTCTTTTATATTATCAATTCCTAAAGGAGGATGACCACCTAAACCAGTAATGTATTCACCTGCTAAATTTGCATGAGCTAATGATTCAGAAGCCTGAGATTTAAAAAAATCAATAAGAGGCAATCTATTATAACCAAATATCATTAAAGAGTAATGTGTATATCTAATAACTCCTGAAAGCTCCAAAGTAAAAATTTCACTTAATTTTTTTACAATCTTTTTTTTATCCATAAAGTAAATCTCCTAAATATTAACATAAGTTAAATTACAAATAACAAAATAAAAAAGCCTCTATAAAAGAGGCTTTTTTATTTTTAACTTATAAGAAATTGAGTTATAAACTCTATCTCTTATTGAGGGAGAGTTAAAAAATTAGCTACTAATCATTTAATATAATATTAACAACAAACACAACATCAGTTACATTAAGGATACCATCAAAATTACAATCAAAATCACATAAATCCTCAGGTTGCCCTCCAGATAAAATTGTATCAATCATAACTATAATATCCGTTACATTAATATTGCCATCATTATTAGCATCACCTGTACCACATTCAGGACAAGATGCATTCCAATATGGATTCATTTCATCATTAGGCATTACCCACATTTGAGTAGCACCATCACATGCACCAAATGAAACTTCATGT
>CETH01039634.1_pt1 | contig 24761 bp, 19 predicted proteins | sample 361461 | NCBI WGS metagenome assembly CETH01 (sample SAMEA2622695, study PRJEB7988) | marine metagenome | isolation source: saline water (ENVO:00002010), including
ATTGGTTCATTAGAAATTAAATTAATTTCAAAAGTAGTTGTATCTACAACAGAGGTTTCTGGGTTAAATTCAGCTCTTTGATAACGCGCATATTTGCACTCGTCAGGCTGAGGAAAAATTTTAATACAAACTTGTTGGGCTGGAGGTAACCCTGGGATAGATTTAACAAAGTCGCCAAAGTTATGTCTATCATTATCTCTTACGACCAAAATATCGTCTTCCTGGATACTAGCCATGGCTTTGAGAGATGCAAATCCTAAATCAGATTCATAAATTGCAGCAAAAACTGAAGATGTCAGATCATGTTTCGATAAAGTATCTTGAGATAATTTTCTAATGCTTGGAGTTGGATCATCAATACCCCTCATGGCTGATCCATTTCTATCAACTTCAAAAAACTGTCCGAAGAATCTTAAACTTGAGTTCTCATCCAGGTCAATAAGCAGATCTCCGCGGAAACTAATGCTGCTTGCATCATCCAAGTCTTGTCCAGTAAAAATGTTATCGCTAAAACCATCTCTCTCAGTAATGGCAAAAGAGACTCTACTGGCCACACTTGAGGCAAGAGGAATATTGTTAGATGTGCGGAACTTTGTTAACCCATAATTACCAAAAGTAATATCAGATTTACCCAAAAATTCATCCATTGATGGTTTTTTGCTAATAACATTAATAGCTCCACCTGTTGAGTTTTGACCAAATAAGGTGCCTTGTGGTCCTCTAATAACCTCAATTCTATCGACATCAATAAAATCAGTTTGAAGTGCAAATGGAGAGGCAATGAAAATTCCATCCATGTGAAATGCTACTGAAGGAGCTGCAATAGCATTTTGATTTGTCTCATTACCAACTCCTCTAATAGAAATAACAGTTTTGTAGCCCTCATTTTTAGCAACAGTAACCCCGGGAACAATGGCGCTTAAATCTACCATTGATTCGATATTTTTAGATTCAATATCCTGGTCACTTATAGCCGTAACTGCTTGAGAAATCTCTTGAAGGCTTTCGCTGCGCTTTTCTGCTGTGACAAACACTTCTTCAATTACATTGTCTTGCGCCAATACAGGTACCCCAAAAAATAAGAATGAAATTGTTAATAAAAATTTTTTTTGAAAGGAAATGTAGTTCATTAAAATCACCCTAAGGGTTTTATATTAATTATTTAAAAGCTTAAAAGAAACTTTTATATCTCGGATTGACGCAACATTAATGCCAAAAGATTGAAAATAAATATTAATTAAATTTTCAGCTAAAAGAGCTTTGAATTATTGAATCAATCTATATTTGCCTTAAGTTATATTTGAACTTATAACAATCTAACATTATAAGTTGTAAACTAAAATTTTAAATAAAAATATTGAATTTAATGCTAGAAAAAATTTTCAAATTAGAAGAAAACAATACATCAATTAAAACAGAAGTAGTTGCTGGCTTCACTACATTTATAACAATGGCATATATAATTTTTGTTAATCCGCAAATGATGTCGATGGCTGGGATGGATCAAGGAGCCAGTTTTGTAGGGACCTGTTTGGCAGCTGCAATAGCATGCATATTGATGGGTCTTTATGCCAATTGGCCGATTGGATTAGCTCCAGGAATGGGACTTAATGCATTCTTTACCTATACGGTAGTTGCTGAGATGGGATATTCTTGGGAAATTGCGCTTGGTGCAGTTTTTATCGCTGGTATTTTATTTTGGATAATGAGTATTACCCCTGTTCGACAATGGATGTTAGAGAGCATACCAATGAATCTAAGAATTGCTATGGGATCTGGTGTAGGTCTCTTTATAGGACTTATTGGTTTAAAAAATGGTGGGGTTATTGTTCCAAATGAAGCAACACTTTTGAGCTTAGGAAATTTTCTGAGAACTGAGACTCTCCTTTCTATGCTTGGATTTCTTTTAATAGCAATTCTTGCAGTAAGAAAAGTACCAGGCGCAATAATCCTTGGTGTAATGATGGTAACAGTTGTGTCAATTTTTATTGGCATTGTCCAATTTCAAGGATTAATTTCCTACCCTCCAGCTTTTTTGCCTGTATTTATGAAATTAGATATTTTGGGTGCGCTAGATTTAGCTATGATCAGTGTCATTATGTCTTTTCTATTCGTAAACTTATTTGATACTGCAGGAACGCTTCTAGGGGTTGCTAACCAAGCAAAGTTAGTAGATGAATCTGGATATGTAAATAATCTTGATAAAGCTCTTAAAGCTGATAGTTCCTCTAGTGCTGTTGGAGCTTTTTTAGGTTGCGCACCGGTTACAAGCTATGTTGAAAGTTCCGCCGGAGTTGAGGCTGGTGGCAGAACAGGATTAACTGCAGTAACCGTAGGTTTTTTATTTTTAATTGCAATTTTCTTTTCACCTTTAGCGAGCATCATCCCTTCACATGCAACTTCTGGAGCACTTATATATGTAGCGATATTAATGTTAAGCGGAATGGAAAGGCTTAACTGGTCTGATAGATCTGAGCTTCTACCGGCATTGATAATAATTGTGATGATTCCATTAACTTTTTCTATTGCAAACGGAATTGCTCTAGGCTTTATATCCTATGTTGTGTTGAAAATTGCATCAGGAAGAATTGAAGAAATATCTGCCGGTGCCTGGTTTCTAACTTTGGTATTTTTATCTAAATTTATATTGCTTTAATAATCTAAGTTAGCTTCTTTGGTAATTTGGAGCTTCTTTTGTGATCATCACATCGTGAACGTGACTTTCAGTAATTCCAGCGTTTGTAATCTCAACAAATTGAGTCTCTTGATGCATATCCTCAATTGTTTTACATCCAACATATCCCATACTCTGTCGTATACCTCCAATCAATTGATCAATTACATTTACAACCCAACCTTTAAACGGCACTCTTCCCTCAACTCCCTCAGGAACCATCTTTTCATTGATTATGCCATCTTGAGAGTATCTGTTTGTATCATTTCTCTCACTCATTGCTCCGATAGAGCCCATTCCCCTGTATGTTTTAAAACTTCGACCTTGATATAGTTCTAACTCTCCAGGAGCCTCCTCTGTTCCAGCAAAAATACCTCCAAGCATTACTGCATCTGCACCAGCTGCAAGTGCTTTAGAAATATCACCTGAAAATCTAATACCTCCATCAGCAATTAGTGGAATATTTTTGGAAGATAGCTTTTCTTTTATTGAAAGGATAGCTGTGATCTGAGGCACTCCAATTCCTGCAATAATTCTCGTCGTACAAATTGACCCTGGGCCCATTCCAATCTTAACTGAATCAACACCTGCATCAATTAATGCTTGAGCTCCCTCTGGAGTAGCAACATTACCACCCATTACATCTATTTTCGGAAACTCCTTTTTAATGAGTTTAATAGTGTCAATTACATTCTGAGAATGGCCATGAGCACTATCTATTACAAATAAATCAACCCCAGCTTCAAATAAAGCTTTAGCTCTATCTAAAGTATCAGCTCCGGTTCCAAGAGCAGCACCAACTTGTAACTGACCTCTAGAATCCTTAGTTGCAAAAGGATGTTCAGCCGATTTATCAATATCTTTCATAGTAACCAATCCAGTTAAAGAGTTTTCTTCATCTGTAACTAGGATTTTTTCAATTCTATTGTTGTACATTAATTTTTTAACTTCTTCTTGATCAAAGCCTTCTTTTACTGTTATTAATTTCTCATATGGCGTCATGATCGAAGAAACTAATTCAGATAAGTTATCTGCATATCTAAAGTCTCTCCTTGTAACAATTCCCATTAACTTTCCATTATCAACAACAGGCATGCCTGAAATACTGAGCTCGTTTGTTAATTGCATAAGCTCACTGATTGTTTTAGTTGATTGAATGGTTGAAGGGTCTCTGACAACTCCACTTTCATATTTTTTTACAGCTTTAACTTCTGCGGCCTGTTCTTCAATTGAGTTATTTTTGTGCAGAATTCCTATCCCACCATTCTCTGCAAGCGCAATTGCCATTGCAGCTTCCGTCACTGTATCCATCGCAGCAGATATCAGAGGAATCTTTAAGGAGATATTTCTTGAAACCTTTGTTTCTAATTGTGCTTCGGAAGGAAGGAAATCAGTAAATCTAGGTAAAAGAAGTACGTCATCAAAGGTTAAGGCTTTATGTTTGATCTTTTCCATAACGGATTATAGCTTATGCCCTTATTAAAAAAAAGATTAGTGCTAAGAAGCTATAAATTTAACTTTATCTAAATAGCACTATAATGCATTAAAAATTTCATCAGATTTAGCAGCGCAAATGAAATCATTCATGTGCAAACCCTTAATCTTATGTGACCACCACTCTAAGCTTACTTTGCCCCATTCGAGAGTAATTTTTGGATGATGATCTTGTGATTCTGCTAAATCAGCAATTAAATTAGCAAACGTAACGGATTTTTCATAATTATTTAATTGAAATTCTTTTATTAGTTTTGAAATATCTGAATTATCAATTATCCAGCCATCGAGGCCTTTTAAAAGTTCTAACTGTTCATCATGGGGAACTAATGGAGCGCCTATTTCACATGCACTACAAGTTTCATTTGATAATTTTCTCATACACCACCCTTTGTCAATTTTTTTGGGTTTAATAATATTTTTAACTTCTTAAGTGGCAATTCAGTTTCTTCATGAGCTACATCAATAATAGATCTTTGTTCTTTATATGCTTTTTTAGCAATATACGCAGCCTTTTCGTAACCAATTTCTCTATTCAATGCTGTTACCAAAATTGGATTCATGCCTAGTGATTCTGCAATATTCTTTTTATTAACTTTAAAAGTTTTGATTGCTTTGTTTGCCAAGAGTGGCATTGAATTCGACATAAGACTGATACTTTTAAGCAAGTTATATGCAATTACTGGAAGCATTACATTTAATTGAAAATTTCCTGACTGACTTCCTATGGATACTGTTACATCGTTTCCAATTACATCAGCACATGCCATAGCTACTGCTTCCGGTATCACTGGATTAACCTTACCAGGCATAATACTGCTTCCAGGTTGCAAGGCCTCAAGTTCGATTTCTCCTAGACCAGTCAGTGGGCCGCTGTTCATCCACCGCAAATCATTAGATATTTTAGTCAGCACTAAGCTAAGATTTTTTACACTAGATGATAATTGAACAGCAGAGTCTTGAGCGCTTAAAGATTTGAAGTAATTTGTTGATGTCTTTACATTGAGTTTCGTTAATTTTGAAACCTCAGCAGCAAATACCTTACCAAAATCTTTGTGAGCATTAACCCCTGTTCCAATCGCGGTTCCTCCTTGGGGCAAATGAGCCATTTCTTTCGAAGCTGAAATAATGGTCTTCTCTACAGCCTTTAATTGAGCACTCCATCCTGAAAGCTCTTGTGAGAAATCTATAGGCATCGCATCCATTAAGTGCGTTCTTCCAGTTTTTAATTGGCCTTTTAGTGATAATGATTTCTTGTCAATAACCTTGATAAGACTGTCTAAAGATGGCAACAGAAGTCTTTGAGTATCTAATAATGCAGAAATACAAATTGCTGTTGGGATAACATCATTACTACTTTGGCTCATATTTACATGATCATTTGCATTAATTTTAATTCTGGCTTTTTTTGATGCTAGATTTGCAATCACCTCATTAGCATTCATATTGGTACTAGTTCCAGAACCAGTCTGAAAAACATCGAGTGGGAAGTGGTTATCATGTTTACCTGTAAGAACTTCTTTTGATGCAATTTTAATTGCCTTTGCTTTTCTTGAATCAAGCAACTTAAGTTTTTGATTAGATGCAGCGGCGGCAAACTTAATTACACCTAGGGCCTCTATAAAACTTCTTCCAAAAGGAAAAGTAAATTTAATACCGCTAATCTTAAAGTTTTCTAGAGCTCGTTGAGTTTGAGCCCCCCACAGTGCATCATGAGGGACATTAACTTCTCCCATTGTATCTTTCTCAATTCTATATTTCATATTAGCTCCGTAATTGGGTACACTATTTTACACTTTAAGGAATTCATTATGGCAAAAGTTATACCAATTAGCATAGATATTAATAAAGGAAAGCTTCCACAAAAACCAAAAGGTATTAATCAAAGTGTTGAATGTTCAACTATTGAAGAAAAAAGACGGTATGAGCTTGAAAAACTTACAGCAGGATTTAGATTATTTTCTTATTTTGGTTATGATGAAGGGGTTGCTGGACATATCACTGTAAGAGATCCAGAGTTTTCTGACCATTTTTGGGTCAATCCAATAGGCGTTCACTTTGGGCAGATTAAAGTTTCTGATTTATTGCTTGTTAACCACGAAGGTGAGGTTGTAAAAGGAGATCGATCTGTAAATATAGCAGCATTTACTATTCACTCTCGCCTGCATATGGCAAGACCAGACGTTAATGCAGCAGCTCACTCTCACTCTATGTATGGTAAAACCTTTTCAACTCTAGGTAAATTTCTTGATCCAATCTCTCAAGATTCCTGTGCATTCTATGAAAGACAGGCAATTTATGATGATTTTTCTGGTGTCTCTGAAGACACTAATGAAGGGGAGAGGATAGCAAATGCTCTAGGCGATAAACAAGTGCTGATAATGCAAAACCATGGGATATTATCAACAGGTTCTTCAATTGATATAGCATTGTGGTATTTCTTTTCTCTTGAACGCTGTTGTCAATCTCAGTTAATGGCAGAAGCAGCAGGCAAGCCTACTTTAATTCCTCACGAAACAGCTATTAAAACTAGAGACTTCATAGCAAATGAACTTGCAGCATGGGCAAGTTTCCAGCCCTTATATGACATGATTACCCAAAAAGAGCCTGATTTATTTGAATAGCTATTAGTTCCCAATAATAGCTTTAGTCTCCAAACATTCGTTTAAACCAGAAAGGCCGTGCTCCCTTCCATTGCCAGAGGTTTTAAAACCGCCAAAAGGCGCTGCTGGACCTCTTGCCCCGCCATTGATACTAACTTGTCCAGCTCTAATTCTTCTGGCAACTTGTTTAGCATGATCTTCATCTCCAGATTGTACATAACCCGCTAAGCCATACTCAGTATCATTTGCTATTTCAATAGCCTCCTCTTCAGATTCGTACTTTAATATGCTTAGAACAGGACCAAAAATTTCTTCTCGTGCAATAGTCATGTCATTAGTAACATCAGCAAAAACTGTTGGCTTTACAAAATAACCTTCTGAAATACCTTCAGGCCTTCCAAGACCGCCTGCAACAAGTCTTGCTCCTTCATCAATTCCAATTTGGATTAATCTTTGAACTTTTTCATACTGAGTTTTATTAGAGATTGGTCCAATTTTTACACCTTCAGCCTCGGGTGAACCAACTATTGTTGAATTTGCAACATCAGCAGCAGCTTCTACAGCCTTGTCATAATTTGTAGATGAGACCAACATTCTTGTAGGCGCATTACATGATTGCCCAGTATTCATAAAGCAATGATTTGCCCCTGCAGCTGCAGCTTTTTCAATATCCGCATCATCTAAGATAATATTTGCCGATTTACCCCCTAGTTCTTGAGCAACTCTTTTTACGGTTGGAGCTGAAGCAATTGCTACAGCCACTCCAGCTCTTGTGGAGCCTGTAAAATGCATCATGTCTATATCTTGATGTTCAGAAAGAGCAGCGCCAACAATGGGGCCCATGCCATTAACAAGATTAAAAACTCCTGCCGGAACTTTGGCTGCATGCAATATTTCAGCAAAAATTATCCCACAAAATGGGGTGATCTCACTAGGTTTCAAAACCATGGTGCATCCAGATGCGATAGCAGAAGCCACCTTTGTACACATCTGATTCATAGGCCAATTCCATGGAGTAATCATTCCAATTACTCCTATAGGTTCTTTCCTAACTAAATAATTATTTTCTGTTCCTTCAAATTCAAAAGTTTTTAATACATCAAGCGTGTCTTTAAAATGAGATAAGCCCGAGGTAACTTGTGCGACATTAGATAGCCATAATGGTGCACCCATTTCTTGCGAAATTGTTTTTGCTAATTCTTCTGAGCGTTTTTCATATTCGGAAATAATATTTTCAAGCAGCGTAATTCTTTCTTCTCTTGAAGAAAAACCAAAAGTTTTAAATGCTTCTTTAGCTGCGGTAACAGCTATATCAATATCTTCTTTACTTCCAGCAGATATCGAGCCAATAACAGATTCGTCAGATGGATTAATAACTTCGATTATATCTGAACCCAGTGGATCAACCCATTCCCCATTAATATAAAATTTAAGATGATCAGCCATATTTATCTCTCGCAAAAATTGAATTTAATTATAACGGATGTTTAAAAATTATCACTAACATTGACTCTGTAATGCAATGATTTAGATACCGGTATTCTCTCTGGCATCTTTGAATGCCTGAATGGCTCTGAGACGAGATTCTTTCAAATCAAGCATAGGCTCAGGATAATTGGCAGATGAAAAAAAATCAGATTTCGGCTGATGAATTTGTGCAACAGGAACATCTATTAATTCAGGGATAAATTTTTTGATAAATTCTCCGGCAGGATCAAAGTTTTGTGACTGAGTTATGGGATTAAAAATTCTAAAATAAGGCGCAGAGTCTGTACCAGTTGAGGAACTCCACTGCCAACCCCCATTATTTGAAGAAAAATCTCCATCTATCAAGTTTTGCATAAAAAACTTTTCTCCTAACCTCCAATCATGGAGCATGTTTTTTGTAAAAAACATTGCAACTACCATCCTTAATCGATTATGCATCCATCCTTCCGCAAGCATTTGTCTGATGCCAGCATCAACAATAGGAAAACCTGTTTTGCCAGTACAAAAGGCTTCGATCTCTTTACTTGAATGTCGCCACCTAATAGATTTTGTATAGTCTTGAAAAGGTTGATTCATGCTTACTTTAGGAAATGAATGCATGATATTTCGATAAAATTCTCTCCAAACAATTTCATCGATCCACTTACAAATCCCTTTATTGCCTGATGTAAACTCAAAGTCATTAAGTTTTAAGCCCTCCAAGATACATCTTTTAGGGGAGAGAATACCAAGAGCTAGGTAGGGTGATATTCTACTTGTCCCATCAATAATCGGAGAATTCCTTGATTCGCTATATAGTCTTGCCTTTGAATGAAGAAAACTTGAAAGTCTTTCTTGAGCAGTTGCTTCACCGGCAGGCCAAAGATTGATATTTACTATATGAGATTTAACAAATTTTAAATTAGATAAATTGCTTTTGGTTGAAGAAGGTTTTTTTGCTGGATGGGGTTGCGTAATATCCAAAAAATTCATCTCAAAGTTTTCAACCCATCTTCTTTTAAAAGGTGTAAAAACTGAAAAAGGATTTCCTTGACCTGTCTTGAGAAAGCCTGGCTCATAGATGACTTGATCATGGAATTGAGAAGTCTGAATATTTACTTTTTCCAAAGCCTTTATCGCGCTTTGATCTCTTTTGATCTCATTATATCCAAATTCATTATTCCAAAATGCATGATCTATTTTTTGATCAACTAAAAAAGAACATAAATCTTTTGATAAGGTCTTATATGATTCAGTATTTATTGCTACTAGGGGAATATTTAATTTTGCAAGAGATTGCTCTAGAACAGTTAAATTATTTATTAAAAATTCATGCTTGATATTTGATTCATTATGAAGATCCCATTGCGTCTGAGAAAAAATATAAATCCCTATGACTTCTTCACATTGACTGAGCGCACTCAACAATGCTGGATTATCATCAATCCGTAAATCAGTTCTAAACCAAATTATTCCTTTCATAATCTAAGTCCCTGCAATATATTGATGAGTTCTTTTAATTGTTAAATATCAAAATTAAAATTGAGTGATTGTTTATATTTTTAAGTTTTTATTAGTAAAGATTGCATCAACCCTGAAGTCAGGTTGTAAGTTGTTGATTGAAATCTTTCCACCAGCTGCTTCTACAATTGCTGCTCCTGCAGCAATATCCCATAAAAAAATACCGTTTTCTTTGTATGCCTCTGCTTTCCCTGAAGCAACATATACTGATGCCATAGCAGCCGATCCAATCATTCTAATTTTTTTCCAAGATTGAAAATCAGAAATCATATTTTTGAACTCGGCATCAGAATAATTATCTTTAGCAGGTATTCCGGTGACTAAAGTTGATTCTTTTTTTAGATTTAAAGAAGAAACAGATATCTCCATGTCATTTACATAAGCTTTTGATTCTTTATGGGCACAATATAAATCAGAATGATTAAAATCAAATATTGCTCCAAGAGACGGAGTTAAGCCCTGCATCAAAGATATAGAAACACATGAAATTGGAATATTTCTTAAAAAATTTGATGTTCCATCTAATGGGTCTACTACCCAGAAAAATCCATCGGGCTCGCCGCTCATGCCAGATTCCTCAGCTAAAATTGGTAAAGAGCTTTTTTGAGTGATGTGTTCTTTAATAATTTCTTCGGCATCAATATCAATCTGAAGTTTAAGATCTCTTCCTTTATTTGAAAGAATTTCTAAATTCTTAGCTTGCTGTTCTTTGAGATAATCACCAGCAAGTAATACGGCGGATTTAGCTATTTGCAGACAAGAATCTAAATCTGACATCTATGTTTCATAAGTAATGCGATAAATAACATTAGCTTTATCATCTGATAAAAGCATGCTGCCATCACTCAATACAAAAGGAGCAGAAGGCCTTCCAGATACACTTTCATCTTTTAACCAGCCTGAAATAAAATCTTTTGATTCTTCAACATTACCATTTTTATCAAAACTTACTCTGATCACTTTGTACCCTACCTTGCTAGATCTATTCCATGAACCATGAAGTGCTATAAATAAGTTATTTTTCATTTGTGAGGGAAACATTGATCCAGTGTAAAATGCTACGCCAGTTGGCGCGACATGGGCGCCAAGTTCTAAAATTGGATCAACATAATCAAAACCTGAATTAAGATCTCCAAACTCTGGGTCCATTATATTGCTAGCATGTTTAAATGGATAACCAAAAAATTGACCGTCTTGATCTACTCTATTTAATTCACATGAGGGAGAGTCATCGCCAAGCCAATCTCTTCCATTATCTGTAAAAAAAAGTTTTTGAGTTACAGGATGAAAGTCGAATCCAACACTGTTTCTTACTCCTCTTGCAACGTACTTCCATTCACCATTCATTATTTTTAAAATAGATGCATATTGTGAATTTTCAGATAAACAAATATTACAGGGAGCTCCAACATTAAAATATAAACCACCTTGCTCATCATGCTTTAGCCACTTCCAGCCATGCCATTTATCGCTAGGCAATTGATCTGTAACAAGAATTTTTTTTGGGAGGTCTGATCTAGAATTATTTTCATTTAACCAAGTTTCAATATTTTCTATTTTCCATATTTTACTAATTTCTGAAAAATATAGATCTCCATTAAATATACTTATACCCGTTGAATACTCTAACCCTTCTGCGATAACTTTTTTCTTATCCGCTTGCCCATTTTGATCTGTATCAGTTAAAGCTATGATTTGTCCTGTTCGCTCTCCAACAAAGATAGTGCCATTCTTGCCTTGAGCAATTTGACGGGGAGAACTCAAATTTTCGGCAAATATAGAAATTTTAAACCCCGGTTCTATAACTAAATTATCTAAATTTTGAGCAGGCAAAACAGGATGAAAGAATATGAAGAAAGATATTAAATTTAAAATTTTGTATTTTTTCATCGTTTAAAACCCTCAACATTTTCTGTAAGTATGTTTAAAATCTTCGAATTATCATAATTTATAATGCACTCTTTCATTTGCTCAAGGATTGGCTGAAGACGGTCTAACTGAATAAAAGATTCATTTGCTTTAAAAATCTTTGGATTATCAGTTTTGTTTTCAGATCCAGAAATTAATAGTTCTTCATACATTTTTTCACCTGGTCGCAAGCCGACCTCTAGAATTTGAATGCCATCATCAAATTGCTCTTCATCCTCAACATAATTTCTTCCAGATAAATGAATTAGTTTTTTAGCAAGATCATAAATTTTGATTTGTTCGCCCATGTCAAGTATAAAAACTTCGCCTCCAGTTGACATTTCACCAGCCTGCAAAACTAAGCTTGAGGCTTCTGGGATAGTCATAAAATACCTCATAACATTTTTATCAGTGACAGTTACTGGACCACCCTGAGAGATTTGATCTAAAAATAACGGTATGACTGAACCAGATGAGTTAATGACATTTCCAAATCTGACCATACTTAACCTTGTGCCATCTGTACTAGCATTTATTGATTGAATGATTATCTCTGCAAATCTCTTTGTAGCACCCATTATATTGGTAGGTCGAACGGCCTTATCAGTAGATATCATCACAAAAGATTTTACATTATTATTAACTGCAACTTTGGCTAAATTATAGGTACCAAGAATATTATTTTCAGCCGCAATGGCGAGATTATTCTCATCCTCAACAAGGGGAACGTGCTTATATGCAGCGGCATGATATATGTGATCTACTTGAAACCGTATGAATACATTATTTAAATTATTGATATCTCTAATATCCCCAAGTATTGGAATAATTAATGTATCTAAATCTTTTGAATCTACTATAGCCAAACATTCTCTTTCAATCTGAAAAAGATTGAACTCTGAAAACTCATACAAGATAATTTTTTTGGGATTAGCTACAAGTAATTGTCTTGTAATTTCTGCACCTATTGAACCACCGGCCCCTGAAATGAAAAAAGTTTTGGAAGATGCTTCAAAAACTCCAGCGTTAGAGATTCTTGCTCCTGGTAAAATATCATCAATAGAAAGTTCTTGTATGTCACTTAATTTTTTTTGATCAGAAATTAATTCAGTTAATGAAGGCACTGTTCTTACAGCAACTTTGATAGTCTCAAGATCAGAAATAATTTTTCTTCTTTGCTCAGTTTTCATATTTGGGATAGCAAGAAAAACTTGAAGATTTTTATGTTTAGATTTGAGCTCAACTAATTTTTTAAAACTTGAAATAATTGGAATATTATTTATCAGTAAGTTTTTAAAGACAGACGAGTCATCAAAGATTGCAACTACGTGCTTAGTTGAATCATTTTGCAGAGTATTAATCAATGCTTTAGCGGACTGACCAGACCCAAAGATAACAACAGGAGTTGCATTTTTATCTTTCTCATAAGGATACAAAAAAAACTTTGCAACGTCTCTTGAAATATTTATAAAAGCATACAGTACCGCTGAAAGAAGAAGTCCTTGAAGTAGGATTATGGATAAAAAATTTGTTTTAATAATATCAAATTGAAGAATGTAGATTGCTGCCCATGAAAATCCAAATAATAAAGAGCCAGAAACACATAAGAAAATTGAGTCTCTTGAATCAAAAAAACGAATTAGAGATCGGTAATATCCAAAGAAATAAAAGTAAAAAAGAAATAAAAACGCTGGAAAAATAAATGAATATATTTGGGAAGATAAAACTTCTATTAAATTATTTGTGTTTTGGCCAGAAATTATTGTTGCCATTGGTGGCCCAAAAACTAACCAGCATGTAAAAGCTAAAATTAAATCATTTAATAAAACTAGAATAGTTTTGAGGCGTCTATTAAGTGAGTTTAATTTTGTTCCAATTAGATTCATATCTTTAATCTATGGCTATTAAAAATGTTCAGGTATTTTAAATTTTTTTTTAAGTTTTGCATTCGATAAATAAAAATTTCCAAATAATCTGCATAAAATCAATTGTAATCGATTTATCTTGATCATGGCTTTAAAAAGTATATTGGGAAGATAGATGATTCGAGGTTTTTTATTAATACTATTACCAAACCTTCTTAAAAGATCATTTGTAGAAATAGCCTCGCTGTCAGCTAAATTTAAAATTTTACTTGAAGAGATTATTCCTTCATTTATAACCTCTATCACAACATGAGCTAAAAGTTCAAAATTTAAGAAACTTCTTTGATTCAAATCTCCTATGTGGAATGACGGAATTGGAAACCCACTCTCAACTAACTGAAATAGCTTCCCAACATTAGATTTGGGGTGATTAATCAAAACTGGAGGTAATCTGAAAACAAGATAATTAAAATTTTTTTCATGAGAGTGCTCAATCAATGCTTGCTCACAACGTTCCTTAGCTAGGCCATATGAGCACTCAGGAGCTTTAGGAAAATTTTCATCAACATCAATAAAATTAGAATCAAAAGAATTTTCTCCATAAACTTTGATTGTGCTAAAAAAAATAATGTTTTTGCAATTTAAACTTTCCATGCAATCTATTGTTTTATTAAGAAGCTCAATCTCAAGAGGTATTTCTGACTCTTCTATATTAGAATTTATGGAAGCTGAGTGGATTATAAGATCAGCTTTAAAACTAATTTCTTTTGACTGCAGTTCTTCATAAAAAAAAATATTATCTTTATGAGACGAATGTGACGAAGATATGCATAAGACTTCATGGCCCAAATCACAAAGATGTTTTAAAAGTTTTGATCCTATTAGTCCAGAGGATCCTGTTAAAGCAATATTCATATAAATGATTTAAAATATAGTTTTATTTTACCTTACAAAATGTTACGCAAAAAATTTATCAGAATGATAAGGGATTTCATCTGCATAACTGGACTACTTATAATTTCACCTTTTCTATTTTTTGCAGCCATTGCAATTATAATTGAAGATGGGATGCCTGTTCTTTTTATTCAAGAACGAATTGGTAAAAATCAATCAATCTTCAAAATTATTAAAATAAGGACTTTGAAGATAGGGGCTCCTAATACTGGCACTCATCAGCTTGAAAATGAATATAAACTTAAATGCGGCAAACTAATTAGAAAAATAAAACTTGATGAGTTCCCTCAACTTATTAACGTTTTGAAAGGAGATATCAATCTAATTGGTCCAAGACCAGGGCTTGTCTCTCAAATTGATCTTATAAAAAGTAGAAATGCCATAGGCATATATGCAATAAAACCAGGAATTACAGGTCTCTCACAAGTTTTAGGATACGATATGAGTGATCCTGAAAAATTAGCAGAAATTGATAAAATGTACATTCAAAAACAAACTCTGTATATTGATTTTTTAATTTTAATAAGTACATTTTTACCATTTCCTAAAAAATACTTAACCAAGATAATTTCATAATTAAAATGCTTAAAAATTTATTTAAAAAAAAACAATCACTTGAGGTCATCAATTCGTCTGAAGCAGATGTAGCGTTAAGATTGATGTTCGAAATTGCAATAAGTGATGGCACTCTTGACAAGTCAGAATTAAAACTAATTAAAAAAAGAGCAGATAAAATATCTACAGAAGATGAAAAGGCAACCACGATTGTAAAAAAGATTATTGATGAGACCAAAGAATCAGTTTCCTTCTATCCTTCAATAAAAAAGATTAATTCTTCTTATTCCATTGAAGAGAAAATTGAATTATTAAAAGTGCTTTGGGAGCTTGTTACTGCAGATTCAGTCGTTGATCCTTATGAAGAAAATTTATATTTTAAAATTGCTGAATTGATTCAAATAAAGCGATCCAAAGCAAATCAAATTAAACAAGAAGTTAATTAAGGTTTATTGATATAAATTGGTGATGACCAGGCTCTTTCTCTTGTCATGCTTAAACAGTCATCCTTAAGGTCAGTCCGAAAGCTTCCCTTACATAGCTCAAAGCTATCTCTTTGAAAAAGGGGTGCTCCATTAATTGCTGGCGAAGCTTTCTGAATTGCTCTTACATAATAAACACTGTCTCTAGAAAAATTTTCATCCTCAAATTCAATGATGCACTCACCTGTTCCCTGACATGGAATCTGCTTCCATGGATCTTGAATTAAGGGTTTAATTGCTTCTCCAGCATATTTTTGTGGAGTAATCTTTATAACTTCTATTTGCTCAATCACTTCTCGTTCATTGCTGGGGTTATAACACTCGCCTGCACAAAGGTACTCTAGCCTCTCAGGAGACAGTGAATCTATTGATTCATTAGAGCAGCCTGGTTTTTGTTTGAAGCTGCCTGCAGCTCTCACTATAAACCTTGGATTTTGACTCATTGAAATCTCAGAACCCATTGGAACTTTTCCTTCAGAAGAATTTATCAAATCAAACCATAACAATATCTTTGGGCCACTAGTACCATAAACATTCTTATTTTTTAAAGCAGCCCAAATTGCATCCTTGCTTCTTCCTTCTGAGTGCACAGCTAGGATGCCACCAGGGTAAACAAAACTAGAAACTCTTTCACTATCTGGCTGGCTTTTGCCTGGAGTAATTTTAGGGATTTCAGGGAAATTTGGATCTTGAGCTTTATACTGATATTCCCATATTTTTGATTTAACACCAGTAGCAAAAGTCATCTTCCTTCTTTCATACTGTTTGTAGCCTGTTCCAGGTCTAGCTGTGTGATCATCAGTAGAGGCTATAAATCCAAAATTATATCTTTGCGGAGAGTTTTCAGAATCTTGAAAATTAGATATAGCCAAAGCATATTGAGCAGATTGCTTAGGTCTATAATTAAATGATGGTTTAAAGCAATCGGTGCACTGATCACAATTTAACCATTCCTCAGGCTCTGCCTCAGGAAAAACCATATTTGTATAGGGGCCTCCAGCTAAAGTATATTGTTTTGCTAACTCAACCCTTGCATCACATTCATCCTTTGTAAGTCCGTCGCAGCGTTTTTTTTGCATTTCACCAGCTTGCCAACAACATGGAAGAAAATCATCTGTTGGTTCAGGGCAACTCATAGTGTTGTCTTGGAGAAAATTTGTTGATGCAATATCTCTAAACTCTTCGCTATTGCCATGGCCAGACATAATTTCAAGAAGAATTTGTTTGCCTGGATCGTGACCTTCAAAGTTAAGACGATTATCCCAAGAAGTACCTAATGGAACATGGTAACCCCATGATTGGCCGTGAGGAATTACAATACTGTCAACATTCCATTCATCTAACTTAAAAAATAAATCCCTAGGAGTCTTTGCATATTCATAACAATCAAGAGGGAGATCTGGAGAAGCAACACCCTCTTCACAATATGGAATATTCCTCACCTCATTTAGAAGCCATTTTAAATCTGAGTAGCGCTTAAAATTAAATATATCAAGCCATCTTGCACTTACAGCTTGTTCAGTAGTATCAAAGACTCCCAATCCTGACCCCGGCGTCCTTGACCCAATTGGTCTTGCAGGAAGATTTTGAATATCTTTAAAAATTACATTTCTATGGCCCCAATGATTCTCTTTAGTGGTTCCTATTTGAGTCCATTCCCAACCTGGAAATACAACTAAATCATTTGTTACTGAATCACTGTTTGAGATATTACATTGTTGGATAATCTTTTTTTGCTCGCGCCAATGATCTGGAGTAAGGCCTTCAGCATGATCATTAAAACTAAAAAAATCTAGATTTGCGCAATATCTAGCAAAATCGCACGCCATAGAACTATCATGCGCACCTTGAAGCCCCATCATTGGCAACTCTAGTGTGAAAGCATCAATAGAATATGTAGTATGAACATGCAAATCTCCAAAAAGAATCTGAGATGTATCGCCCGAATCATCTCCTAATAGGCTTTCTTTTGTCTGGAAAAATTTTAAATCTTGTTTGTATATTGCTTCACTTGAGCGAGGAGGACCTTCTATATTTCCGGGGTCGACGTCAGATCCACAACCAGATAAGAAAGTTATTACAAAGAACAAAAAAAGAAGTTTTCTTTGAATTGGGATCATTAGTAAACAGTTGCTGAACCGAATTCTTCAATTAAATCTGTTTCAATTTTTTTTCGTTCAAAATCCATATCAAATTGCTTACAGGCACCCTGATTCCATTGCATAAATTCATCCTCAAAGTAATCCCCAATATTAAAAAACGTTTCTTGAACTAACAAACATTTTTCTAATAATGTCCCAACTGGTGAAGATCGAACATTTCCAGTGATGAATTCAAGAGACAGCCACTCTTTGTCTAAAGATAAATGTTCATCAGAATCTAGTTTCATAAAGAATCTATTCTTAGAATTAAATTTTTTCCATTCTTGGCTTTTGCCAGTATTTGGAATACCAGTTTTTGCAAATGAAGTCCAAGCTTGCATCATGGTTACTTTCATTTGATCTCTTAATTCGCCCTTGGGATAAACAAATCGCCCAATTGGACCAAATTTAAAGTCACCAGTAATAAAAGAGATCTCAAACCCATGAGCGGCTCCTATTAGATTAGGAAAATCTGCAAAATATGATGACGACTGATCATCCCAATCAAATCTATATGCATATAAAGAATCATAACCAGCTTTTTCCAGTTCCATTAATGGCTCATCAACACCTCGTAACTTCCAACCTTGCGAACGAGTTTTTACCCAAAGTTTGTATAAATCTTCTCTCTTAAATTCAATCTTTGGAATGGGTACAAGTTTTGTTAAGGGATAAGATGCTTTCACAAAATATCGATTTGATCCCAGCCAGAGGGAAAGTTCATCTTTATTTGATCCTGCGATAACCGGAATTTTGTTTTTCTCTTTAGAAGAAGCAAGCCCTGCACTTACTCCATTAATATGAGTGACTATTCCATCTCTGGTAAGGAGAGGCAATCGATCATAAGTATCTTTGGAGAGTTTTTCATAGACCTCTAAAAGAGCTTTTCCGTCAATAGATCTCAAATAACGCTGATATTCTTCTCCGTATTTCTTAGGATCTTTATTAAAAAGGTTTTTTATACTTTCATAACCAGAAACGTCATAACTTGAAAGAACTGGATCAGATCCTAATTGGTTAACTACTTCGCCTTTATTATTAACTCCTAAAGCCTCTTCTTTTGTAAAACTGGTGGTATAGCCTGATTGAGAGATTGCCTTATGGAAGAGCCCATTTGCTTTAGGAGAAGCAAGCAAAGACAATACATTATTTCCGCCAGCTGACTCACCAAAAATTGTAATATTGTCAGGATCTCCACCAAAATTTTGGATATTACTTTGCACCCATTTTAATGCCTCCAAAATATCTAGGGTTCCGAAATTAGAAGTTTTATCAATTCCATTTTGCAGTCCCTGTATAACAGGATGGGTAAACCAGCCCATTGGACCTAAACGATAATTAATTGTTACAACGAGAACCTGATGTTGACGAATTAGTTCTGAAAAATCATAGTAATCTTTAACTCCAGATGTATTACCGCCACCATGTATCCAAAACATTACGGGAAGCCTTCTATTGAAATTATTTACAGGAGCTTTTATATCCAAGTACAAACAATCTTCTTGTCCGACTATTCCCTCCCCCTGTATTCCTGCATAAATACTTGCCTCTTGCAAGCATCCATTTCCTTCTTTGGGTGTGATGATTAACTCTGGGGATATTAATGGCCTTGGAGCCTTCCAACGCAGATCTCCTTCAGGAGGAATCGCGTAAGGAATATCCTCCCAAGTAATAACATTTTTACTCAATGCTCCTTGAGATACTCCAGATGAGGTAGAAATTGTTAACGAATTACCTTGTTGAATAGGATTCATACATGAACCTAGAGCAAATAGACAAAATGAAGTTATAAGTAAATTCTTAGAGGTTAATTTTTGACTCATGAAGAAGTTTTATTCTTTTTTTGTTATGAATAGCTTTTATTTTAGGGGCAGAATTTATAAACGCAATTGAATTATTGACTCCATAAGGATCCCAATTTATTAAAACTGAGGAAGGAGAGCCAGTTTTAGCAAACTGAGTCCAGGAAATTTGAAAAAAATTTGAAATTTTTTGAGCTTCTTTTGAACAAAAATCTTTGAATATCTTTTTAGTAGCTGAACCAAAAACATATGGAAGCTCACTAGCATGGTATGCGCCTAATTTACCATCTAAGACTGGACTTGGCTCATTAAAAAAATACCCATAAGCATTATCTTCATGAAGCTCTAATAATTCCAGTGCGTGCATACCAAATGTCCAGTCAGTCATAATATTTGATAATGCATTTTTATATTGATCCTTGGTTGGGTTAATAGGTAAGTAATTGCTAGTAATTTTTTCAATACTTTCTGCTCGAAATATTTTATAAAGCCTTTTGTAAAAAGAATCCTCATCTAAACTTAGATAATATGGTTCAAATTCAGACCAAAGCCTATATTCATCTGCAGTTGTTCCAACGATTAATTTGATTGGTGAATCTTTAAAATTTTTCATGGGATCAAGAGGTAAAAAATTACCATCTGCAATCGGAGCAAAGCCTACTTCTGGTGAAAGCCATTTTCCATTAGCAATCATTGTATGTTTCATCTTAGAGGCAAGTGAGGTTATATGCTTATGGTCTAACGACAGTAAATCCTTAATTTTTACTCCGTTATCATTGGCTATTTTTAAAAATAGCTCACCCCATTGATTTCCTCTCTCTTTATCAAAATATGCATTCATCCCTCCACTTTGACAAATGGCTTTTGAAAATAAATTACCTGAAGGGCTTATTGAAGATTGTAATGCAACACTCCATGCTCCAGCAGATTCTCCAAAAATAGTTATGTTATCAGGATCGCCTCCGAACTCTGCAATGTTTTCTTTCACCCATTCTATTGCAAGCTTTTGATCCATAAGACCCTCATTGCCAGTAGATCGAATTTTACCATTGGAGATTTCATCAAGTTTCAGGAATCCAAATGGGCCTAAACGATAATTAATTGAAACTAATACAATTTCGAGCTGAGGAAGCGAATCAAGATCATAAATAACTGAATTAGAAGAGCCTGTTACGTATGCTCCTCCATGAATCCAAATCATCACTGGCATATTGCCATTGATGTCTTTCGATGCAATATTTAAAGAGAGGCAATCTATTGATTCGTCCGGGATATTTGGGTCTGTTAAAAGAGACTTCTGATAAATTGTTTGAGGAGAGCTAAATCCTCTTTGAGTAGCTTCAAAGATTATTTCAGAATCATTTTTTTCCGGAATATCCCACTGTGTTTTCTTGGTCAAGGGTTTTGCATATGGTATGCCATAAAAAAAATTAATATCGTTATTGACAACTCCGTTAAATTTCCCTGCCTTGCAAGTAACACTAATATTGGACATCTGGTAATTATAAATCTATTAAACAAAGATTTAATAAGTACATATAAATAGATATAAATCCACTTTAAAAATATGAATTATGGTATAAATCGTAAAATTAATATTAAAAAATATGAATTATTATGTTGAATCAATAAAGTAATAATGAAATCATTATAATTCATCGAATTTGAGGCGAAAAATGACATTAGCAACAACAACTAAAGAAAGAACAAACCTTGATTTACATACTAAATTAATCAAGAAAGCCGAAGATCTTATACCTGTTCTTAAGGAAAGATCAGAATCTGCAGACGCAGACAGAAGAATTCCAAAAGAAACGATTCAAGACATGAAAGATGCTGGATTTTTTAAAATATTACAGCCCAAGCAATATGGTGGGTTTGAGCTTGATCCCCATACTTTTTCAGAAGTTCAATTAAGAGTTGCTCAAGGCTGTATGTCTTCAGCTTGGGTTTTAGGTGTTGTTGGCATTCATCCTTTCCAACTTGCTCTGTATGATGATAAAGCTCAACAAGAAGTTTGGGGTGAAGACGATAATACTCTTGTTTCCTCATCTTATGCCCCTTTAGGGCAGGTCACTCCAGTTGAGGGAGGATTTAAATTTTCAGGCCATTGGCAATGGTCAAGTGGTTCAGAGCATTGTGATTGGGCATTACTTGGAGGTTTAATCTTTCCACCTGAAGGAGGTGCTCCAGAATATAGAACTTTTCTAATTCCAAAAAGTGATTACGAAATAAAAGATACATGGTACTCAATGGGCTTAAAGGCAACAGGAAGCCAAGATATTCATGTTAATGATGTTTTTGTACCAGAATACCGTACCCATAAACAGTCTGACGGCTTTAACCTTACCAATCCAGGTTATAAGGTAAACAAAAATGATTTATATAAAATACCATGGGGCCAATTGTTTGTTAGAGCTGTTTCTACTCCAGCAATAGGCGCTACGAAAAAAATGTTAGAACTTTTTATTGAAGGCGCCAATAACAAAGCTTCTAGTGATCCATCAAAATTGGCAGGTGATACTCATACTCAATCAATTGTTGCCGAAGCATCTGCAAAACTTGATGCTATAGAAACTGTTATGTTCAGAAATTACGATGTTATGGTTGATCAGGCTGGTAACCAAGGCGGCATCCCTATGATTGACAGAGTAAAATTTAGATATGATGCTTCCTTAGTTATAGAAAAGTGTCTTGAAGTGGTTGATACTCTTTTCTCTAATGCTGGTGGTGGTGCAGTATTTGCTGGCAGTGATATTCAAAAAATATTTCTAGATGTTCATACATCAAGAGCACATGTTGCTAATAATCCTGTCAGTTTTTCTAGAAACTATGGAGCCATGAAGCTCGGAGTAGAAAACACAGATTATTTCGTATAACTCTTATAGATGGTAGCCACCATCAACTGGGATGCAATGACCCGTAATGTAACCCCCTTTGCTTGAAGCTAAAAAAACAGCAGTGTCAGCAACCTCTTTGGGAAGTCCAAATCTTTTAATGGCAAGCGTATTCATTACTGCTTCATGCCATGCATCATCAAAAAAGGTATTTTCTTCTTCTCGCAATCTATGAAATATTCCTGTTTCAATAATTCCTAGTGCTATAGAATTTGCTCTAACTCCATTTTCTCCCTCTTCCTTAGCAATACCTTTTAGTACATGTTCTATAGTAGCTTTTGGAGCAACTGAAAGAATATCTCCAGGAGGGTATTTAAAAAGGCCAGCGGAACTAATAAAAACTATTGAGCCTTTCGATTTACGAAGAAAAGGTAATCCAAATTTTACTAGATTAAAAAAACCGTTAATATCAGCGTCTATAACCCCTTTCCATAAATCGACATCTATTTCACCAATAAACTTTTGTGGTATATCAAATCCAGCCGCATTAACAAGCGTATTGATAGAGCCAAAATCTTTGGCTACTTTTGTGAAAGTTCTCTCAACAGATTCTGAATCGCTGTTATCTAGCTGATATATCTGGATATCAGAGTTAATATCATTTGCTAAATCAATTGCAGCTTGTTTATTTTTGTAATAAGTAATAGCAACCTTTGCGCCTGTATTAGAAAATTCTTGTGCACATAATGAACCAATGCCTCCGCTACCACCAACTACAAGAACGCATCCATTTTCAAAATTTTTATCCATTTTTTTTACCCCTTTGTTATTATATTGTTTCTTTAATAATTAACCAAAAAGGAAGCAAATTATGCGTTTTTCATATCATCCAACTATGTGCGATCCATCATTTTATTTAGAACTTGGCAAAGCTGCTGAAGCTGCAGGTTTTGATGCAATTACTTTCCCAGATAGTATCTGCTATCCTAAAGAATGTGATTCAACATATCCATACAATGATGATGGAAGTAGAGAATTTCTTGATGGGGTTCCCTTTTTAGAACCATTTTCTATTATTCCAGCTATTGCAGCCGTTACTGAAAAACTAGAATTTTCAACATCTGTATACAAACTTGCTCCTAGACAAGCTGTAACTACAGCTAAGTTTGTTACTACTCTTGGAGTTATGACTAATAATAGATTCCATTTTGGTATTGGGGTAAGTCCGTGGTATGAAGATTTCCTCGCAACTGGAGAAAGGTGGGAGAGAAGAGGTAAAAGAATGGATGAGCAAATAGATATTCTAAAAGGTCTTATGAATGGTGAATATTTCTCCTTTAAAGGAGAGTTTTATGATATCCCAGAGCTCAAACTCTGCCCGACACCAACAAAACCTGTGCCAATATTAATAGGTGGGCATTCAAAACTTGCCTTGAAAAGAGCTGCAAGAGTTGGAGACGGTTGGATAAGTGCGGGCTTAAGCTTAGAAGAAATAAAAAGTCTCATTGATCAAATCAATGAGTATAGGAAGGAATATGGAACCCTAGATCATCCAAATTATCAATTACAAGTCATGGGAGAGGCAGCATATTCACCTGAAGGAATTAAAAAACTAGAGGAATTAGGAGCTACTGAAGTCATCGTTGCCTTTAGAAATGCATATGAAGGTGGACCAGACGATAGAACTCTCGAAGGAATGATAGCCGAAATAAATTGGTATGCAGAGGAAGTAATCAATAAATCCAAATAAATTGGTCGGGATGGCCGGATTTGAACCGACGACCACCTCACCCCCAGCGAGGTGCGCTACCAGGCTGCGCTACATCCCGTAAAATTAATAATTAAATAATATATCCTTTTAACCAAGACGTATGATAAAGGAAAGATAATGTTTTGAGCATTTATTTTGTTTAAATAAGCTGTTGTTACGGAAAATCAATTGATATATATGTCTATAATTAAAGCATAAATCAAAGATAATGATATATAAAAAAAACACCTTTTTTTTATCAAAAAGCCTTAATAACCTGTTAATATGCATCACCTTGTGTGTTATTAATTAAGAATTATTTTATTTTATAAGTAGACATAAGGAATAAATTCAGTGAAAATAGAATTTGTTGATTTAATTTTTTTAATAAGAGAATAACTATGGCTAAATTTAAACTAACACTAAAGAACTCATTCACCATGGCGATTGCGTTCCTTGGAAGCTTTATTTCTTCTAACGCCTATGCTCAAGCTGAAAATTCTGCTGATGCTCCGGACAAATCCCCAAAGGCAGCTGGAGAGGCTGCTAAGGAAACAGCATCTGGTTCATTGAGCGCTGGAGCTATAGCTGCTGCTGTTGCTGCTGCCGCTGCTCTTGCTGCCGTAGTTGATTCTGGTGATGGCGGTGGTGCTGCGCCTGTTCCTACACCTGCACCAACACCTGCACCAACACCTGCACCAACACCTG
>CETH01013922.1_pt1 | contig 24672 bp, 18 predicted proteins | sample 361461 | NCBI WGS metagenome assembly CETH01 (sample SAMEA2622695, study PRJEB7988) | marine metagenome | isolation source: saline water (ENVO:00002010), including
CTATATAGAGCATTCATAGCTATTAAATCACCAAAAACAGTTGGCTTTAGTTCTCTTAAATATTTTTTCATTCCTAAAGATTCATATTGAAAAACCCCAACAGTATCTCCTCTTTGAAATAATTCATATGTAATCTTATCATCCAAGGGAAACGAATCTGGGTTTAGATCAATTTCATGCTTGTACTTTACTAGTTTACATGTTTCCTTAATTAAAGTAAGAGTTTTTAAACCTAAAAAGTCCATCTTTAAAAGTCCTGCATCTTCTACAACTGAGTTATCAAACTGTGTTGCAAAAAGTTCAGAATCTTTAGCTCTAGCAACAGGCACAAAATTGGTCAGATCTCCTGGAGTAATAATAATTCCGCATGCATGAGTGCCAGTATTTCTTATTGTTCCTTCTAATATTTGAGCTTGTTTAAGAGTTTCAGCAATCAAATCATCTCCATTTACCAATTCTTTTAACTCTTTAACTCTACTGTATTCATCAACTCTTAACTTTTCTTTTAATTCTTCATTTGAAGAACTAAAAATTTCATTTAAAGAAATATTTGGAACTAATTTTGCTACTCTATCAGCATCAGATAGTGAAACATCTAAAACTCTCGCGGTATCTCTAATTGAAGATTTAGCCGCCATTGATCCATAAGTTATTATTTGAGCTACTTGATTTAATCCATATTTTTCTATAACATAATCAATAACTTTTGATCTACCTTCATCATCAAAATCTATATCAATATCTGGTAAGCTAACTCTATCGGGATTTAAAAATCTTTCAAAAAGCAAATTATATTTAATTGGATCAATATTAGTAATCCCCAAACAATATGCAACAACAGAGCCTGCTGCTGACCCTCTTCCTGGACCAACAGATACTCCCATTTTTTTTGATGCTGAAATGAAATCTTGAACAATCAAGAAATACCCTGGATAACCTGTATTGGATATAACTTTTAATTCAAAATTAATTCTATCCTTTATTTCATTTGATATATTTTTGAATCTTTTTTTTGCACCCTCAAAAGTTAAAAACTCTAAATATTTATTTTCTCTTATTTTATCATCTTCGTTAACAAACTTTGTGAAGCTTTTTGGAATAATAAACTTTGGAAGAAGTACTTCTCTTGATAAATCATAAAATTGAATTTTATCGATAATTTCTTTAATTGAATCTATCGCTTCAGGAATATCAAAAAACACTTTTTTCATTTCCTCCTGAGATTTAAAATAATATTCTTGATTCATTAAGCCATACCTAAAACCTCTTCCTTTACCAATAGGTGTAATCTGCTTTTCACCATCTTTTACACATAGTAAAATATCATGAGCATTGGCTTGACTCTTTTCAGTATAATACGTGTTATTTGTTGCTACTATAGATATCTTATGTTTCTTTGACAAAGAAATTAAAGATTCATTGACTGCATCCTCATCATCTTGTGAATGTCTCATAATTTCTATGTATAAGTCATCTCCGAAATTATTCTTCCACCATAACAAAGATTCCTCACCTTGCTTTAAACCAATATTTAAAATTTTTGAAGGTACTTCTCCATACAAATTTCCAGTTAATACTATTATGTCCTCTTTATATTTCTCTACAATCCCTTTATCTATTCTTGGAACATAATAAAATCCATCTTTAAATGAAATGGAACTCATTTTAGATAAATTATCATAACCTTTTTTACTCTTTGCTAAAAAAACAATTTGATAACCATCATTCCTTCTTGTTTTATCTAAATGATCTTCACAAACAAAAAATTCACAACCTATTACGGGTTTAATTTTATCTCTATCCTCTAAAATATTATTATTATAATTTTTAACTTCTTTAATAAGTCTAAATGATCCCATTAAATTTCCATGGTCAGTTAATGCAATTGCTGGCATTTTATAATCTATAGCCTTTGAAACTAAATTTGAGATTTTTGATGTTGATTGAAGTATCGAAAATTGTGAATGAACATGAAGATGAGAAAAACTTTTATCATCTGTTACCGAAGAATCTAAGTCTTTTTTTAATGGAATTGATTTTAAATTTTCTTCTTTACTTTTTAATTTCTCTGATGCTAACTTAAAACTCTCATGCTTTAATCCTAAAAGAGGTATAACATCATTAAACTGTTCTTGAATCTTATTTTGTATTTGATCAATTCCTTCAACAAAATCATTGCTAAAAATATTTCTTCTAAATAATTCAATTAAACATCTACTAGTTGCCTCTACATCAGCTGTCGCATTGTGAGCCTCTAGAAAATTCTCGTTAAATAAATTAAAATATAATTCGGATAAAGTTGGAAATTTAAACTTTCCTCTTCTACCACCAGGAAGTTTTGTTATTTCTGCTGTTATATCTGAACATGTATCAATTACTGGAACTTGATCAATTTTATTTTTCTGACCTATTCTAAATAACTCAGCCCCTATAATATTAATATCAAACTTAACATTATGACCACATATATATTTACATTTACTTAACGAATCTAGAAAAGTATTTAATACGTAATTTATTTTTTTTCCATTTAAATTTGCTAGAGAAGTTGAAACCCCATGAATCTTTTCTGCCTCATATGGAATAGTATAACCTTCCGGTTTTATTAAAAAACTTTTATTTTCAATACATAGTCCTGCAAAATCATGAATTTGCCATGCGATTTGTACACATCTAGGCCAATTTTCACTATCCGATAAAGGGGCATTCCATTTTTTTGGTAACCCAGTAGTTTCTGTATCAAATATTAAAAACATAAAAACTTATAATAAAGCTAATGTAGGTTTAATAATATTTTATTTTAAATTTTTTTTTTAGTAGTTATTAACTATTATATTAAATTTTTTGAAGTTTATATTTGCAACAAAAAATTAAGGCAATAATCAATATATCAAATAATTTAAATTCTCAAAATGAAATACAAAAATCCATTTTGTTAAATGAATTAATTTATGTAAAAGGTTTAGTTGGATCTGGAAAAAGTTATAGAATAGCTTCTTTATTTAAAAATCTAAATCTTAATTTTTTTATTATACTTAATAGTTCAGAAGAAGCTTCTTATTATCTAAATGATTTTGAGAATTTTCTCCCTAAAGATGAAGTCTTATTTTTTCCATCAAGTTTTAAAAAAGAAGCTACTCAAGACATTTATGAAAATTCAAACATTTTATCAAGATCAGAAGTTTTAAAAAAAATAAAAAATAAAACGAAATCTAAATTAATTGTTAGTTATTCAGAAGCAATTTTTGAAAAAATTATTTCACAAAACATCTTGAACAAAAAAACACTTTATTTTGATAAAGTAAAGTCCTTTTCATTAGACTCAATAAATGAGCTTTTATTTAAATTAGGTTTTAACCGTGTTCCATTTGTTTCATCTCCAGGAGAATTTTCTATAAGAGGAGGTATTTTAGATATTTATTCTTTTTCATATAATCACCCTTATAGATTAGAGTTTTTTGATGATAAAGTTGAAAGAATATGCAGTTTTAATATTGAAACTCAAATTTCCATAAATGCTTTTGATCATATAACTATTCTTCCAAACACCTCCAATATAGATTTTTCAAAAAAAAGAAGTTCTTTTTTTGATTTTTTTCCAGAAAATACTGTTTACATTTTTAATGATTTTGATAAAACAATAAATTCATTAAAAAAACTTTATTCTAATGCAGAAAAACTATACAAATCAAAGAAAATAGAAGATTATTTGCCTGAAAGTTTATTTATTAATGACAATGAAATTATAAATAAAATCAAGAATAAAAATGCCATATTATTTGAACAATCAATATATATTAAAAAATTAAAAAAAATTCATATCAAACAATACCCTCAACCGAGTTTTAATAAAAAATTTAATTTCCTAATTAATCATCTTAATAATAATAGCGATAAAGGTTTTAAAAATATTATTTTTTGTTCTAATGAAAATCAAGCAAAAAGATTTCATGATATTTTTCAAGAAATTGAAATTAATGTTAAATACGAAACAATAATTAAACCAATCTATAAAGGCTTTGAAGATGAAGAAGCTAAGATTTCATTTTTTACGGATCACCAAATTTTTGAGAGATATCATAAATATAAATTGAGAAATAATTATTCTAATTTTCAAAACCTAAGCCTTAAAGAAATTAATAAATTAAATAAAGGTGATTATGTTACCCATATTGATCATGGAATAGGAAAATTTGCTGGATTATTAAAAATTAAAATTAATAATAGTCTTCAAGAATCAGTAAAAATTCTCTATGGAGATAGTGATATTCTATATTTAAGTATTCATTCTTTATATAAAATTTCTAAATATAATGGAAAAGATGGAGCAATTCCCAAAATTTATAAATTAGGGTCAAAGGCATGGAAAAATCTTAAAATAAAAACAAAGAAAAAAGTTAAAAAAATAGCCTTTGATTTAATTAAACTTTATGCTAAAAGAAAAGAAAAAATTGGATTTGCTTTTAATCCTGATAGTTATTTACAATGGGAATTAGAAGCTTCTTTTTTATTTGAGGATACCCCTGACCAAACTAAAACCACTAAAGATGTTAAAACTGATATGGAGTCGCCTCACCCAATGGATAGATTAATATGTGGAGATGTAGGTTTTGGTAAAACAGAAATTGCTATCAGAGCTGCTTTTAAAGCTGTCGATAATAATAAACAAGTTGCTGTTCTTGTTCCAACTACAATTTTAGCATTTCAACATTACAATTCGTTTTTAGAAAGATTAAAAAACTTCCCAATAACTATTGATTATTTAAATCGATTTAGGTCTTCAAAAGAAAAAAATCAAATTTCTGAAAAATTATCTTTAGGTAAAATTGATATTATAATTGGAACTCATCAAATAGTTAACAATATTAATTTTAAAGACTTAGGATTATTAATAGTAGATGAAGAACAAAAGTTTGGAGTATCAGTTAAAGAAAAACTTAGAAATTTAAAAGTCAATGTAGATGTATTAACTTTAACTGCAACTCCAATTCCTAGAACATTACAGTTTAGTTTAATTTCAGCAAGAGACCTATCAATTATTTCAACTCCTCCTCCTAATAGGTATCCTATTCAGACAGAAATAATTCGGTTTGATGAAAAAATAATTAAAGACGCAATAGTCTATGAAATGCAAAGAGGAGGTCAAGTTTTTTTCATTCATAATTTAGTTTCCAATATTAATGAAGTATTTGAATTTATAGAAAGACTTGTGCCTGATGCAAAAATTGTAATTGGCCATGGTCAAATGGATGGAAAAAAATTAGAAAAAACAATGTTAGAATTTATAAAAGGAAAACATGATGTACTTATTGCTACTACAATAATTGAAAATGGTTTAGATGTTCCTAATGCAAATACAATTTTTATAAATAATGCTAATAATTTTGGATTAAGTGATTTACATCAAATGAGGGGAAGAGTTGGAAGGAGTAATAAAAAAGCTTTTTGTTATTTAATTACTCATGAAAATTCAAATATAACTAAAGAGGCAAGCAAAAGAATAAAGGCAATTGAAGAAAATTCTAATTTAGGATCAGGAATTAATATAGCCATGAAAGACCTTGAAATTAGAGGTGCTGGCAACCTACTAGGAGCTGATCAATCAGGATTTATAAATGAAATGGGATTTGAAACTTATCAAAAAATCCTTCAGGAAGCTATTGATGAATTAAAAGAAAAAGAATTCAAAGATTTGTATAAATCTGAAAAAATACATCATCAATATTATGTTAAAGATATCCAAATAGATACTGATCTAGAAATACTTATTCCTGATGACTATATAAGCGATACATCTGAAAGACTCTATCAATATCAAGAATTATCAAAAATAAAAGATGAAGAAAAAATAGAAAATTTTAAAATTAAATTACAAGACCGCTTTGGAGAAATACCAATTCCCACTTATGAACTAATTGAAACGGTAAAATTAAAATGGGGTTTAAAGAAAATAGCAATTGAAAGAGCAGTTATTAAAAATAATCAATTTGTTGGTTATTTCATTAATGATAAAAATAATTCATTTTTTAACAGTCCTATTTTTTCAAGTTTAATTTCAAAAATTCAAACTCTTAATAAAATTGTTTCAATTAAAGAAAAAGAAACTAAAAAAGGCTTAAGATTATTATTAATCATAGATAATATAAAAAATATTAAAAAATTAAATAAACTAATAAATAAACTTTTAAGCCTATAATGATTTTAAATCTTTTATCACTCCAAAAGCAATATTAACTTGTGTTTCGTCCATTAAAATTGTAAATTCATTTGAAGTCGAAATTACCTCATTTATATTAACACCTTCCCATGACAATCTTTGAAAGATAAAATAATATATTCCTGGTATAGTAACATTTTCATTAGGAAGTTTAATAGTTATAGATGATAAGTTTTCTGTTTTGCTATTACAAATTTCATTTTGAAACAATTCATCAACAAAATGAGAAATGTTTTTACTTACTATTATGTTACACTCTGCAACTCCTCTGGATGATGTATAAAAAACATCTTTTAAGTTTTCAATTTTTGATAATAATTTCCCTTGAGAAAACAATAATGACTCTGATATTGAAAAACTATAGTCTATTAAAGATGATCTTACAGTTATATCTCCTATATTCTTTAAAACACCTATTATTTTATGGGTAGAAATAAATTCCAAACTATCTGAAATTCTTTTTAAAGCCATTACTATAGCTCCACTTTTAGCAGGTTTTCTTAAACCCTTCTCTATACTTGGCTGAATTTCGCGAGCTAAAGATGTTAAATTAATAATTCCCTGAGAAAGGGCAGTAGATAAAAACGGTTTCGTTTTAATATAATTAGTTACTTCAGAAGCAATAGTTCTCATTTTTTATTTCAAAAATAGTAAATATAACAATATGTTTTATCTAAAACACTTTGTTAAAAAATTATAAGTCAATTTAGAAATAAATAAGATTAGAAAACAAACTAATTAACTTATTTTTGAAAAACATTTTATAATGATTGAATCTGAAGAAAAATACACTGTTACAGCTGCCCTGCCTTATGCTAATGGTCCTATTCATATTGGACATTTAGCTGGAGTTTATATACCTGCAGATATATATTCTAGATATTTACGGGCTGTAGGAAAAGATGTAATTTTCATTTGTGGGAGTGATGAACATGGTGTCGCAATATCAATTAAAGCAAAAATTGAAAACAAAACTCCTAAAGATGTAATTGATAAATATGATTCCATGATTAGAGATGCCTTTAAAAAGTTTGATATTTCCTTTGATAATTACTCTAGAACATCAAAAAAAATTCATCATGAAACTGCGTCAGATTTTTTTAAAAATCTAAATAAAAAAAATATTTTTATTGAAAAAGAATCTAAACAACTTTTTGATAAAGAAGCAAAACAATTTCTAGCTGACAGATTTGTTAAAGGGGTTTGTCCAATATGTAATAATGATGAAGCTTATGGTGATCAATGTGAATCATGTGGATCTTCATTAAGTGCAAACGAATTAATTAACCCTAAATCAACTATTAGTAATTCTAAACCAATTCTTAAAAAAACTAAACATTGGTATCTTCCTTTAAATAAATACGAAAAATTTTTAACTGATTGGATTTTAAAAAATCATAAAAAAGATTGGAAGATAAATGTCTATGGTCAAGTTAAATCATGGATCGATAACGGACTTAAAGAAAGAGCTGTTACTAGAGATCTAGATTGGGGAATTCCTGTCCCAATAAAAGATGTAGGTGGCAAAGTACTTTATGTTTGGTTTGATGCTCCAATTGGATATATTTCTTCAACAAAAGAATGGGCTAAAAATAATGGAAAAGACTGGGAGCCATATTGGAAATCTAATAAAACAAAACTAATTCATTTTATAGGAAAAGATAATATAGTGTTTCATTGTATTATTTTTCCTGTAATTTTAAAAGAGTCTTATGATTTTATACTTCCCTACAATGTGCCAGCAAATGAATTCTTAAATTTAGAAGGTAAAAAGATTTCAACTTCAAAAAATTGGGCCGTTTGGCTTCATGAATATTTAATTGAATTACCTGGAAGAGAAGATCTTCTTCGATATGTTTTAACTTCTAACGCACCTGAAACAAAAGACAATGATTTTACCTGGAAAGAATTTCAAGCAAGAAATAATAACGAACTTGTCTCAATTTATGGGAATTTTGTCAATAGAGTTTTAGTTTTAATTAATAAATATTTTGAAGGCAAGGTCCCGTCTCCAAATAATTTGAATAAAAAAGATTTAAAAACATTAAAGTTAATAAATGAATTTCCTGAAAAAATTGGAAAAAAAATTGAAGAATTTAAATTTAGAGAAGCAAGTCAAATCTTAATTAATCTTTCTCGTTTAGGAAACAAATATTTAGCTGAAGAAGAGCCTTGGAAATTAATAAAAAATAATATCAAAAAAGTACAAAATATTTTATTCGTCGGTCTTCAAATAGTTGCAGCATTATCAATTCTCAGTGAACCCTTTTTACCTTTTAGCAGTAAAAAACTTAAATCCCTTTTAGGTATTTCAAATTCTAAAATAAAATGGAATGATTTAATTAGTGCAAAAGAAATAATAAAACCTAATCATTTAATTGAAAAATCAGAACTTTTATTTAAAAAAATTGAAGATGATGAAATTGATTATCAAATAAAAAAATTGAATAAAAAGCCCATTATAAAATTATGATAATAAAAAAAAAAATAACTTCTTATAGTAGTTTTTCCAAATTAAATATTTCTGTTGGCTCAATTATTTCTATTTATCAAATTAAATATTCTAAAAATCATAAAAAATTTAAGATTAATATAGGTTCAAAAAAGTTATTTGCAGTTTCAGAAGTTTCAAAAACATTTAATGATAAAAGATTTATTGGCAAAAAGGTTTCAATTATAACAAACTTAACCCCAAAAAAAATCAAAGGAGAAATTAGTGAAGGACATATACTCTTAACAAAAAATGAAAAAGGAGAAACTGTCTTTGTAATTCCAGATAATAATAAAATAAAAGACGGATTATCAATTAGTTAGATGAGCAGTTATATTCCAATAGCATACCATAAAAAATATAAATTAAAACTACCTAAAGGTCATCGTTTTCCTATGGAAAAATATGAACTACTACCCTTACAACTAATGCATCAAGGGATTTCAGATAAAAGTCATTTTTTTTTACCAGAATCTGCAAAATTAGATGATGTTCTTGAAATTCATGATAAAGCATATATTATGAAACTTCTAAGTCTTGATTTAAATAAATCAGAAATAAGGAAAATTGGATTTCCGTTAACAAAAGAACTTATTAATAGAGAATTTTTAATCACAGGAGGAACAATTATGGGAGCTGAGAAAGCTTTAGAATATGGAATATCAATGAATATTGCTGGAGGAACTCATCATGCTTTCTCTCATAGAGGTGAGGCATTTTGTTTATTAAATGACCAGGCAATAGCTGCAAAATATTTATTGAATAATAAAAAAATAAATAAAATATTGATTGTTGATCTTGATGTACACCAAGGAAATGGAACTGCCTCTATTTTCAAATTAAATCAAAATGTTTTTACATTTTCAATGCACGGCGCAAATAATTTTCCTTTTAAAAAAGAAAAAAGTGATCTTGATATTGAATTAGAGGATAATACCTCTGATAAAATATATATAAATAAATTAGAAGAGACAATAGATCAGTTAATTAATGAAATTAATCCGCAATTTATATTTTATCTTTCGGGGGTTGATGTAATAAACACAGACAGATTAGGCAGACTTTCCTTAAGTCTAGAAGGATGTAAAAAAAGAGACCAAATTATCTTTTCAATTTGCAAAAAAAAAGAGATTCCCATACAGTGTAGTATGGGCGGAGGTTATTCAAAAGATATTAAAACTATAGTAAATGCTCACTCAAACACTTTTAAAATGGCAAATGAAATTTTTACTTAGCGCCAAGTTTGGCTTTTCATATTTAAAGCTGCAATTACTATATCTTTTCTACTAAGTTGACCAACCAATTTATCCTTGTTAATTACTGGAAAACGTCTTTTTTTTGTTTTAAAAAACAAAGATGCAGCATCAAAAACTGTAGTAGAAGCATCTATTGTTTGAACATCATTCGTCATAAAATGTTTTACAGTTTTATCAAGAATTGGCATATTAAAATATCTACTATCAGATATTTCCTTCATACAATCAGCCTCTGAAATTATACCCACTAATTTTCCAGAAGAATTAACAACTGGCCCACCAGATACTCTAAACTTTATAAACTTTTTCATAACGTCATGAATTGATTCATCAGGATTGAACAAAACCAATTTATGACTCATAATATCAGAGACCAAAAGCCTATTTGGAGAAGACCTTTTTTTTATAATTCTCTTACCTTGAAAACTCTTAATAGCCATAAATTTATATTACAGTTAAAGTTAATTTAATAAAAAAAAACCATTTTTTCTTAAAGAAATCATATTTATTTCAAATTTTGTTGTATTATAATAGCAAAAAAATTGAATAGAATTGCTGTTATTGGATGTGGATGGCTAGGACTTCGCTTAGCTAAAAATCTTATTGAAAATAATTATAAAGTTATTGGCACAAAAACTACTGAAAAAGGAGTTGACATGCTTAATAAGTTAAAAATTAAAGGAATTATTTTCAAAATAGATAATGAAAAAATTTCTGGTGAAACTAATTTTTTAAATAATATAGATCAATTAATAATTTCTATTCCACCTAGTATAAAAAACTATAAAAAAACAATTGGAACTTTATATAAATTAATTAATGCTAATAATAACATCAAAAAAGTTATTTTTTTAAGTAGTATTTCTGTTTATGGTAAAAATGAAAATGAAATTTTTGAAAATAGTCCACCAAATCCTGAAACAATAAATGCTAAACTTCTCTTATTTGCAGAAGAAAAATTTTTAAATTTAAATTCTTCAGTTTGTATAATTAGATTGGGAGGTCTAATTGGTTTTGACAGACATCCTATCTTTTCATTAATAAATAAAAAAATAAATAACCCGAAAGGATTTATAAATTTTATCCATATCAATAATGCTATTACACTTATTAAATATTTAATTAAATCATCTAAATTAAATGGAATAATAAATTGTGTGAGCCCTTTTCACCCAAATAGAAAAAAATATTACGCCGATATTGCTAAAAGTCTTCGCTTAAAAAACCCTGTTTTTGTTGAAAAGGATATAAATCTAAGAAAAATTAACTCAAATAGAATTGATCTGAAAAAACTTTTTAATTACCCAGTGGATAATCTGTTAATAGATTTTAATAAATAAAAAAAATATTATTGTTAGTTGTATATATATTTATACTTCAAACTATGGTAGACAAGAACAGTTTTATTGCGCAATTAGAAAAGTTACTATTACATTTAAAAAATTCAAAACTAGAATATCTTAAAGCATCTGATAAGATCAATTCTCCTCAACTTAAAAGGCAATTCAATTTAATAGCTACGGAAAGAAATAAATTTTTTCAAGAAATTTTATCACTAATTCAATCTTTTAATATTTCTAATGATGATTTAATAATTGGAAGATTTAATTATGACCAGTTATTAATATCATCTATTCATGAAATAAACTCAAGTCCTATAAAAAAATGTATAAAATCTGATGAAATTTTATTAGAAATTTATTCTAAGATTAAAAAAATCAAAGGGGAATCAAAAATATTTTCTGATCAAAAAGACAAAATAGAAAAATCCTTGCTTAAGAATTTAGACATATCTAATATTTTATCAGGTGTAAAAAAATCTTAAATCTAAAACACATATACATTATAAATCTTCTTTAGACACTGTTATCATTCTCTCTATAAGGGAATTATAATATGAATAAAGTTCAATAAGGGCTGGTTTTATTGAATCCTTTGTATAATATTCTGTAAAATATTTTGCCTTTAAAGCCTGCATCCTTAATAATTTAAGCCTACTTAAAATTTGAGGTTTATTAAATATTTCTGGAAATTCACTTTTTTCTAATTTTTCAATATTAATAGATAATCCATTAAGGAATACATCTAAACTTTTAGGATTCATTTTTGACATCCCCTCAACTGAACTTTGGAATCTTTCAAAACTATCCCAATCATCAATTCCATTTGATTTAAAAAAGTTTTCTGGAAAACTTTTAAGAGTAATTTTTTCTTTTAAAGCAATAGAAAAAATACTATCATTATTTTTTTCAATTTTGTCAATCTTGACTGGACCTCTACAAGAAAAAAATGAAAAAAACAGAATAAAAATATGCAGTTGAAATTTCATCAAGAAATTATTAAAACTATATAAATGTATTATTTTTTATAATTAAAATCACAAAAAATAAAACTTGAAGAAAATATAAATTAAATGAAAATGAATTATTTACATTTGGCTTAAGTTTATGAAACAAAATTAACATTGGAAAAGAAACAAAAAACCATCCCAAATAATTCTGCAATTTAGCAATTCCGCCTTCAAATTTCCAAAAATCTAATATTGGAGCAATTGGTTCAATTAATATATCCATAAATATCATAAGGATTATTCCACATAAAACTTTTTTCCAATAATTTTTAAAAAAAAGATTTGACATTGTTCCTGTAATAAATACTAAAACACACCAATTAATCCCTATAATAATTGGAACATTAAAAACCTTATACCCTAAAACTTCACCATAATTATAATTTCCAAAAATTAATCCATAACTGACTCCTAAAATTTCAGCTAACATTCCAAAGCTAAAACAAAACAAAATCAATAAAATAATATTAAATCTTAGTTCAGTATTTAATAGAAGGAGAATGAAACTTATTACTAAATTTATTGGAGTTGCTGAAACAAACCAATCTGAATTACCATAAATAATTCCTAAAATTCCAGATAAATGAAAGAGCCAAATAATAAAAATTGAAATTTTTTCTTTATCTATATCAATCATAAATTTGACTATAAAAAAATAATTAATAAATATTTTATGCTAATAAATAAAAGACTTTAACAACTCAAAGATATAATGAATAAACTTATAAAATTTAAAAACCCTTCAAAAAACTCTTTTTAAATTTTACTACTAAACACAATAATTTTCAATTTATATCGTAATAAAGTTGTGAAAAAAGTAGGACTTAAAAAAACTTCAAATTTTGATGCCTTCATATATCTGTTGATAATAGGTAATATATTGGCAATGATCTTAGAGTCACATATAAGTATAAAAAATAAATTTGGTTATTATTTTAATGTATTTGAACTGATATCAATTATAATTTTCACATTTGAATACTTTTACAGAATATATCTAGGTTATTTAGATAAAAAATGGAAAGGTATAAAGGGTTATGTTTTTAGTTTTTTTGGTATTATTGATTTGATCTCTATTTTACCTTTTTACCTGAATAGGTTCATAACACTTGATGGGAGATTTTTCAGAATACTTAGACTCTTTAGACTAACTCGAATTTTTAAATTAGGTAGGGAAAGTAGAGCTCTTAAACTTTTCATTACAGCTATTTCATCAGTTAGGAGTGAACTATATTTCACTTTATTTCTTTCTATTCTTACAATTTTATTTTCAGCATCAGCAATTTATTTTCTAGAAAATGAAGCTCAACCTGATGCTTTTCCAAGTATAACTTCATCTTTATGGTGGGCTACAGTATCTCTAGCAACGGTTGGTTACGGAGATGTTGTTCCAATTACAGATTTAGGTAAAATATTTGCAGGAATAATTTCATTAGTAGGAATTGGTGTTGTAGCCATCCCTACTGGTATTATAAGTGCCTCTTTTGTTGAAGTAATTTTAAAAGACAAAGAAAGAAAATAATTTTTTTTAATTTTAAGATCTCTTGAATTAAAAAAAATGATTAATTGTTTAAATAAAAAAATAATTCTTACAGTTTTTTTACTTTTTATTAATATTCAGTTTTCTTTTAGTCAAGATAGCAACTTTGATTTTAAAAATAAAAATGTATTGATTGTGTATGGAGGATACCCTCCGCATCAGCCAAAAAAATTTGCAAAAAAAGTTGAGAAGTGGTTGGTGAAAAATAATGCTAAAGTCACTCTTTCGGGTTCAACAGAAATTTATGCTAATGACAAAATTATGAGTAAAACTGATCTTATTATTCAAAGTGTCACAATGTTAGATATAAAAAGAAATGAACTTAAAGGTTTATCTAATGCTATATCTAATGGAACTGGTTTAGCAGGTTTTCATGGAGGTTTAGGTGATTCTTTTAGAAATTCAACTGAATATCAATATATTGTTGGAGGTCAATTTGTGGCACATCCTGGAGGCCATGTTTCTTATGATGTCAACATAATTGACAAAAATGATTTTATCACTAAAAATATTAATGATTTTAATTTAAAAACTGAGCAATATTATATGCATGTAGATCCTAACAATAAGGTTCTAGCTACTACAAAATTTTCTGGAGACAACGATTATTGGATAAAAAATGCAATAATACCTGTTATTTGGAAAAAACAGTTTGGTAAAGGAAGAGTTTTTTATTGTTCATTGGGTCACTCAATGGATGTTTTTGATATAATTGAAGTAAAAGAAATTTTAAAAAGAGGTTTGTTTTGGGCTTCAGAAAGTAAATTTAAAAAATCTCAAAAAAATTTATTAACTCCATTATATAAAAATTAAATTATCTTAATGAAAATATTAGGAATATCATGTTATTACCACGATTCGTCTGCATCAATAATAATTAATAATGAAATAATTGCATGTGTTCAAGAAGAAAGATTTACCAGGGTAAAACATACTCCTGATTTTCCAATAAACTCTATAAAATATTGTCTTGAAGAAACTGGCTTGAATATTAATGAATTAGATGCCGTTGTCTTTTATGATAAGCCAATAGTGAAATTTGAAAGATTAATATCTACTTTTTACGCTGTTGCTCCAAAAGGAATCGTTCCGTTTATAAAATCAATTCCAATATGGTTAAAAGAAAAATTATTTGTAAAAAAAACCATTTTAGATAACTTAAAAGAAATTGATTTCAGAATTAATAAAAGAAAAATTAGATTACTTTTTACAGAACATCATATTTCTCATGCTTCAAGTACTTTCTATCCCTCAAACTTTAATGAAAGTGCAATTCTCACAATTGATGGCGTTGGAGAATGGTGTACAGCTTCAATTAGTTATGGGAAAGATAAAAAAATTAAAATCCTCAAAGAGTTACATTTTCCGCATTCGGTAGGTCTTTTATATAGTGCTTTTACATATTTTCTTGGTTTTAAAGTAAATTCTGGGGAATATAAACTTATGGGGCTTGCTCCATATGGGATTGAAAGTTCTAAGGATACCATTTCTTTTATAAATAAAATAAAATCCCATATTGTTGATATAAAAGATGATGGTTCAATTTTTTTAAATCAAAGCTATTTTAAATATACCTACGGACTTAAAATGATTGAAGAAATTAAGTTTAAAGAATTATTCGGAATAGATACTAGGAAGGAAGAAGATGAAATAACTCAAAAACATGCAAATCTTGCTTTTGCCATTCAAAATGTAACTGAAGAAATTATTATTAAAATGGTTAAGGAAACAAAAAGATTGACCTTATCTGATAATTTATGTTTAGCCGGTGGTGTGGCCTTAAATTGTGTTGCTAATGGAAAGATTGAAGAATTAAAAATATTTAATAATATATATATTCAGCCCGCTTCAGGTGACGCAGGAGGTTCATTAGGAGCTGCTCTAGCAGTTAATCACATGTATTTTGATAAAAAAAGAAATTATTCAAAAGATTATGATTTAATGAAAGGATCATATTTGGGGCCTTATTTCTCAAAAAAAGAAATAATAATTACAAATAAACGGTACAAAGCTGTATACAATTATTATGAATCATTTGATCAATTATCTAAAAAAGTGTCTCATTTAATTTCCAAAGGTAATATTGTAGGGTGGTTTCAAGGAAGATCTGAATTTGGCCCAAGAGCACTAGGTAACAGATCTATTTTAGCTGATCCTAGAAATCCAAACATGCAAAAAAAATTAAACCTTAAAATAAAATATAGAGAGGGTTTTAGACCTTTTGCTCCATCTGTATTAGAGGAAGATTATAATCTGTTTTTTAATGGAAAAATTATAAGTCCATACATGTTAATGGTTAAGAAAATAAAGAAGGAAATTAAAAATTCTGTACCAAGTAATTATATCACTTTAAATTATTGGAAAAAACTTTACACTAAACGATCTTTATTGCAGTCAATTACTCACGTAGACTTTAGTTCAAGAATACAAACAGTAAATAAAAAAACCAATCCTAAATATTGGAATTTAATTAATGAATTTAAAAAAATTACTAAGGTAGGAGTTCTAATAAACACAAGTTTTAATGTAAGAGGAGAACCAATAGTAAATTCTCCTGAGGATGCTTTTAAGTGTTTTATGAATACTGAAATGGATTATCTCGTTATTGAAAATTTTTTATATAAAAAAAATAAACAATTAACCCACTTCAAAAAAATTAATTTTGACAAAGACTAGGATGAAGTAGACATAGATAATTATATAATTCATAACTTAGAACATCATATCCAAATGGATTATAGTGTCCCCCAGGATTTCCAAAAAATTCTCTTGGCTCAAAACTTTCATTATTTATAGTATTTTCAAAATCAAAATAATCAATATTATTATCTTTTAAAAATTTTATAATTACAGCTTTTTTAATACCATCATTTTCAATATTATCCAATATATTTTCTTCATCATAAAACCTATACCAAGTAGGTAGATATACGAAAACAAATTTTTTATTCTTTTTTATACTTTCTTTTTTTGCCTTTAAGATGGTATTATAAAAAATTTCTTGAGGATTAACGTCGGTTCTATATTTTTGAGTTATTCGATTATAATGCCAATCAAACCTTCTATACAAGGATAACATTTTTATTTTTGAATATAAATATCTTTTTAAACTTTTAGCTTTAAATTTTTGTATATAAGAATCTATTTCACTTTGTCTTGAAATTAAATTTTGTGTAAAACTTTCATTTTCATAATATTTTCTTAAAACTTTTGAGTTAAATTCTTTTGGTATACCAGGAATATCATTTCCCTCAAAGAAAAACCACAAAATTATTTTTGAATTATTTAATTCTCCATATTCTCGTAAAGATGCTAATCCAGTAAGTAAAGAATTATTTGCAGATCCAAAATTTAAAGAAATCAATCCATTTTTAGTTAATTTTGAAGATATAGTATTTTTTTGTTCAACAGAATATCCTTGTACAAATGAATCTCCAATCAAAATAGCATCAACATCTTTTTTATAAATAGAATCCATATTATTAAACCCGTAACGATCATTTTTATAGACTGGATAATACCCATTTTCATTACCCAGTAATGTATAATATTTTGATATGCTTCCAAGTGGGATAATTTCTTTGTTAAGAAAAAGACTTGGTAAAATAGGAAAAAGTAAACTATCATTATATTGTCCTTTTACGCTATCAAATTCCTTTTGCCATAAATTTGTACCTTTAACTCTTGAATCCATCGGAGGGTTTCCAACTTGTTCATCTCTTATTATTGAAAGTTGTTCTAAACCTATAAGAAGTATTGACAAAATCAATAGATTAATTCCAATTATTTTAATAATATTCACTAATTTTCGCATTTAATACAATTTATTAATTAATGAAAGACTTGTTTAAATATCTGCTAATTAACAAAAAATATTGGTTATTCCCAGTTGTCATAGTTTTAATTTTAATTGGTTTTATAATTGTTTACGCTGCTAGTAGTGCTTTATCACCATTTATATATACTTTATTTTAATGAAAATTAAATCTAACCCATATTTAACTAGTTTAACAATAGTATTTGGTTTACTTTTTTTTAATATTTTTTTTGAAAATAAAATACTTTTTTACATAACCATTGTTATTTCAGGCTTGAGTATATTTTGGTTAAAATTTTCAATATTAATTGAAAGGTGTTGGTTTAAAGTTGCTTATTTATTAAGTCAGATAATTCCCAATATTTTATTAACATTAATTTTCTTTCTTTTACTTACCCCATTATCAATTCTAAGTAAAATATTTGGTTCAAAAACTAATTTTAAATCTATAAATAATAATAATTCCGTTTTCAAATTAATAGACAAATCATTTAATAAAAAATCATTTGAAAGAACATGGTAAATTAAATTTATGTTAATTTATATTTGCAAAAAATTTTATTTCAAATTTGAAAAAAAAGATTGTAATAATAGGTTCTGGTTTTTCGTCTATTTCAGCAGCGTGCTATTTATCTAAGTCTGGACATGAAGTTCATGTACATGAAAAAAATAAATCCTTCGGTGGAAGAGCAAGAAGATTAATTAGAGATCAATTTCTCTTTGATATGGGTCCTTCATGGTATTGGATGCCAGACATTATAGATTCTTTTTTTAAAGACTTTGATAAATCCACATCTGATTATTTCAAACTAAAAAAACTAAACCCTGCTTATCAGGTATATTATGGACAAAAAGACAGTCTATTAATAGAAGATTCATTAGAAAAGATTTGTAAAGTTTTTGAAAATCTAGAACCAGGCAGTTCAAAAAAACTCAAAGATTTTATTAAAACTGCTGAGGAAAATTATAACATCGCTATTAAAGATTATGTATATAAACCCGGAATATCTCCTTTTGAACTATTAAGTTTTAAAACTCTTAAAAAAATCAATTTTTTTATTAGTAATATAAAGAGAGATGTTGAAAAAAAATTTAAAAATCAAAAACTTAGACAAATCCTGCAATTTCCAGTTTTATTTTTAGGGGCAAAGCCATCAAAAACACCAGCATTTTATAATTTTATGAATTATGCTGATTTTGGTTTGGGAACTTGGCATCCTGAAAAAGGTTTTTATAGTTTAGTAGAGGCTATGGTAGACATAGCCAAATCCCAAGGAGTTAAATTTCATAATAACTCAAATATTAATAAAATCATTGTTGAAAATGGAAAAGTAAAAGGTGTAAAAGTAAATTCTAAAGATATTTATTGTGATATTGTTTTATCAGGTGCTGATTACCATCATTCTGAAACTCTTCTAGATTTAAAATATAGAAGATATAATGAATCCTACTGGAAATCCAGGACCTTTGCTCCATCCGCCCTTTTATTTTATATTGGAATAAATAAAAAACTTAAAAATGTTTCTCATCATACATTATTTTTTGATGAAAGTTTTGATTCTCATGCTAATGATATATATGATGACCCAAAATGGCCAGATAAGCCCTTGTTGTATGCAAATTTTCCTTCAATTTCGGACCCTAAAATGGCTCCAAAAGGTAAAGAAGTTTGCACCATATTAATACCTCTAGCTCCAGGTTTAAAAGATAGTAAAAAAATGAGAAAATACTATTTTAATTTAGTTATAGACCGTTTGGAAAAATTAACTGATCAAGAAATTAAAAGTAAAATTCTTTTTTATGAATCCTTTTGTTTAAATGACTTTATTAAAGAATATAATTCTTACAAAGGAAATGCTTATGGCCTAGCAAATACTCTTTTTCAAACAGCATTTCTAAAACCTAAATTAATAAGCAAAAAAGTTAAAAATTTATTTTTCACAGGTCAACTTACTGTTCCAGGACCTGGTGTTCCCCCCAGTTTAATTTCTGGTAAAATTGTATCAAAATTGATTAATAATTCTATTCCTTTGAATTAATTACCCAATAAATAAGTTCAAATTCACTATTTCTAACATCTAATACTGAATCTAATATTTTTTTTCCCTCAAGTAATTCTTTTTTATAGGCTTCAAGTTGTTCAATTACTTGATAATCCCATAAATCAATTCTTTTAAATAAATTATATTTTAATAATTTATCACTTTGAATATACTTTCTGTTATTTACCCAAAAGTCAGTTCTATCTAGATCAACAAAAGGCAAATCCTTAATCCATTTATTATATATTCTATCTTGAACCCTGTCAATAAATCCTTGTTCAAGCTTATCTGTATTTTCTATTAAATATTTAAGATCAGTCCCATCATAAACATCAGTCATTTTTCTAGCTACTTTAGGGTCTAAAAGTCTAAATGTTCCATCTAATTTTATAGCATCATAAGTAGCACGAGGAGGATCAAAAGGGTCTCTATTTAGATATATAGACATAGGTACATGAAAATCATCATTTGGAGGACCCAATTTCCCATCTCCATCAGCATCTTCAATAAATTCAACAAAAACAAGTGGATCATCATCATCCCATCTCTCATATTGTTTTTTAAAAGTTTCTGAAACCCACTTCATATCTTCAATTCTACCTTCAGTATAAATAATCATCTCAGAAACTTCAGCAGTTAAACTCTCTAAATTTTGAATTCTATCAGCACGGCCTTCAGACACAGTCCAAGATTGTTCAACATAAAATGAAAGTAAAATACCAGAAAAAATTACAATAAATTCAACAGTAGATTTCTTTAAACGATCGTAAAAGTCTCTTGGATCAAATCTATCTCCAAGAGTTATCATTCTCATGAACCAATTCAGTTCTTCTTTTCTAATACCTTCCTCCCCAGAATCAGATAGTTCCTCCGCTGCTTTTTCAAATTCTTCTTCTGATATAACTCCATCCTTATCAGAGTCTATTCTGTCAAATTTGTTTTTTTTTCTTTTATCCATGAAAATTAATATTTAAGAAATAAAATTATTTGTCGGCTCATCTAATTTTTAAAAAATGGTTTTTTCTGATCAAAAATTTCATTAATAATTGAAAAAAATTCTTTTTCAAAATTATTAAAAATTCCATCATTTAAATTAAGAACAATTCTCTTAATATTATTTTCATATAAAGATACAGGAATAAATTCATTATCATAATTTTGAAATGGTATAGTACCCGCTTGAATTTCATTATAATTAATCATTTTATCTCTGTAGACATAGGAATAAAGTAAAACCTGAAATAGTGCATTTTTTTTATTGTCTTTAATTATTGAGTTCCAATCTTTAAAAAATAAGTTGGATTTATTTATTAATCCTGATTTGTAATCAATTATTCTTAATGTATTATTATAAACATCTATCCTATCCACTGTTCCTCTAATATTTATTGGAAAATTTAATCCATTAATCTTTAAAGATTTATTAAATTTTTCTTCAATTGAAATAATTTTAATCTTATTCCCTTTGGAAATTGCTTCTTTTTCTTTTTTTAGAAAATTTTTAATCAATTTTTTAATAATTTCAAAAATTAGATAATTTGACCCAAGTTTTGTATCTCCTCCATGATAAACTTTTTTATATTCTTGAATCAAATTAGATTCAAGATTATCTAACATATAATTATAATTATCTACTTGCATTATTTTATTTAAGAAAGGCCTGTATAAATTTTCTAATACTTTATGGATAATTGTGCCTTTATCCTTATTATCTATTGAGTTTTGAAAATTTTGCGGTGTTTTGATTCTTAATAAATATTCTTCATAAAAATCAATTGGATTTCTTATATACTTAATTAAAGAAGAAGGAGAAAGCCCTTTTTCTGCTAACAGAATTAATTCTTCATATATTTTATCAGATTTTATTACTTGATCTACTTCTTTAAATTCATTATAAAAATCAAAATTTACCTCTTTATAAGTAATCTTATGTTCTTTTTCTTTGAAGAAATCTAATTGATATAAAAATCTACTCTTTTCCCCAGAAAATAAACCATGACTAGCAGAATTATATATAAGATAAATGTTTTTAGCTCTTTGTAAAAGTCTAAAAAAATGATGTGAATATATTAAGTCATAATCTAAAAATGTTGGTAACTTAAATTTTTTTCTGACTTCATAAGGAAAGAAATTGTTATGAATTTTACCTGGTGGTAAAATACCTTCATTCAAATTTGTAATAATTACATTTTCAAAGTCTAACAATCTTGTTTCTAAAAGTCCCATTATTTGAATTTTATTAAATGGATCAGTATTGAAATTAATTTTTTCAAGTTTCAATAATGAGTTTAATATTAATTTTAATTCATCTAGATTTTTTATAAATGATTTATCTTCTTCAAAAGCAATTATTTTATTAAAAATTAGTGTAAATCTTTCATAAGAATAAATAATTGATTTATTTTTTTTTGAATCTATTTTATTTAAATAATCTATAGATAGTGAGGATAATTCAAGAATCCGTTCAATAAATTCATATACTGATATAAAGGGTTTAAACAATATAGTTCCAAGTCTATTTTCTTTTAATAATTCCACAATTTCTTTACTCAGGATGTAACCATTATTCAATTTTTCATTTTTACTCAAAAGTCTTTTAAGATCAACTATTAATAATCCAAATAATTCTGATGTTGGGAATAATTCAATGAAATGTATAATATCAAATAAAAAAAATCTCTCATTTTTAAAATTTAAATGAAGTTTAATAAATTGAAAAATAATTTTAGAAGCTTGAGTTTTTAATAAAGGAAATCCCATTGTAACATTATAGTTATTAAGTTTTTTTGAAATTCCTGACAATACTGGAGTCAATAAAGATTCTTCACCTAAAACTAGAACTGTTTTAGACACTTTAGACTTTTTTCCAATTTTATTTATTATTTGAGAAGCAGATTTAGCTTGAATTAAATTATTAGAGGTTTCTATTACTTCTATGTTTTTTTTTGATTTAAAATAACTTGAAAATAACTTTGTTTTTGATTTATCTACATGCTTCCATTCTTTCAAATAATTTCTTATAAAATGACCCGATGGATGAAATTGATCTTCTATAAAACCCTGATCAATATCCCAAATTAAAGAAGCTTTTTTTGTTGAGAGAATTTCTTGAATTATATTCTCTTCAGCTTGATTTAAAGCATTTAATCCAATAAAGAAATGATAAGATTTATTTGTTTCCAAATAGTGAACTATATTATTATTGGCCTCTCTATAGATCATTCCTTTATAACCTGATTGTTCACTTAGTAATTTAGAGTTTATAGCTTTATATAATCTATATATCTTTTTATTAAAATTTAGATTTTGGTTTATCAATTCTGTATCAGAGTTTTTTCCCCATTCATCAATTTTTTTTAGAGATAAATTATACTCAAAAATTTCTTTAGCAGAAATTAAATTAGAATCAATTTCATTAAATTCTTTTAAAAGAATATTTGCCCAATCAAAAAACTTTTCAAAAGAATCTATTTCTTTATCCTTTATGTTTTCTTTATATATATAATAAAAACTAAATAAAAATTCTGTATTTGAAATTGATCTTAAACCAGAGAGGTTTTCAACAAATAATTCAATTGTTTGAATGTCTGGTGAAAAAAAAGGCCTTTTTACAAAGTCCATAAAAGCTTTCTTTAAATATAAAATAGACCTATTATTTGGAACAATAATTTTAACTTTATCTAATTCAATATTAGAATTTAAAATTTTTTCCACTACGCTGTCTAAAAAAGTTTTCAAAAGAGCATTTTAATTATTACACCATTTTTATATCTATAGAGTCATTTATATAAATCAAAATTTTCTCAATTTTACTATAATTCATTTTTTTTAATGATTCCTCGTATTCTTTCATTTGAATTATATGTTCATTTCTAAATTTTCCTGATTTAAAATCTACAATAACTGTTTTGTTTTTTAAAAAAATAATTTTGTCTGGTCTTAATATTTTTCCTTTAGGGTTTAGAATTTCCTTTTCATTATATATTTTATTATCATTATTAAAAAGATTCTTTAATTTTTTATGATTAAAAATTTTAAGGATTTTGGACTTTAAAGTTCTAACATTAAAATCATTTAATATTTTTAGATTTTCATGATTTTTTATAACAAAATCTATTTCATCAATACTATTTATTTGACTCAAAAGTTCATGCAACAAGAGTCCTTCTTTTCTCTTATATTCAAACTTATTTAAACTTGAATCATAATATATTTTATTTTTCCATTTCAAATTAGAATTAACGTTTAAAACGAAATCTTCTCTTAAATCTTCATTTAAATCTGTATTGATATTACTTTTTCCCCATTCAAACTCTCCATTATTATTCGATCTTAAATTTTGACAATATGATAAGAAAAGACTTGAATAGCTAGGAGAATTTGCTTGATTTGTGTCTTTTGTTATAATATGAAGTTCCTTTTTTGCTCTGGTCATTGCTACATATAAAATTGTCATGGCATCATATTCAAATAATTTCTTATGATAATTATACGTTTCCTGTCCAACTGATCCCATTTCTTTTAGTTTGTCTGAGTAATTAACTAATCCCCATTCAAAATCTTTTAAATTATTTTTATCAATTGGAAACCAAACATGATTACTAATTCTTTTTGAAATAAATGGTTCATCAAGAAAAGGAATAATAACTACTGGAAATTCTAATCCTTTTGCTTTATGAATAGTTAATACCCTTAAAGCATCAATTTTTTCAGGCATAGAAATACATAATTCGTTATAATTTTCATCCCAATAATTTATAAATGCATAAATATTGTTATCTCTATTAATTGAAAAGTTGAAAATAATATCTAGAAAATGTATTACGTAAACATCACTAGTCTTAATAAAATTAAAATTAGATATAGCATATTCTATGCCATCATAAATATTGAGATTACTGAACTTATTATAATCAAAATTATTCTTTAACAATAATGATAAATCTCTAAAAAAATGTT
>CETH01443796.1_pt1 | contig 24647 bp, 18 predicted proteins | sample 361461 | NCBI WGS metagenome assembly CETH01 (sample SAMEA2622695, study PRJEB7988) | marine metagenome | isolation source: saline water (ENVO:00002010), including
ATCTCGGTTACCCCAAGTCTCAGTGAGTGCAGTGGTTATGAGGATGTTACTACTCATTTCATACGTAAATTATTTGATCGTATTAAAAAATATTAATCGTTCTTAATTAACCAAAAGTTAAAAACTAGTTTAACCTTTTGAATCCCTCAAACGCCTCTTTTGTTTCCAACATATCATCTATATCAAGCTTGCCTCTGTTGATAAGTGAAATAGTCTTAAAGACTTTATCAAGAGCATCAATGTAGCTGTCAATAATTCTTTTCTTATGATCTATACATACGTATACACTATTTGCAGCTAAAAAATTCTTTTTAATCATCTCTTGAGTAATTAGGGTTTTAAATGCATTGTTTTTGGGGTGTTTGAATGTAAACCCACTCAGTGCTGGTATCCCCCAGATATCAATATCTAAATCATGGATATCAGCTAATTCTCGCCATCTATCTCTTATATATAAACCCTGTTTGGTGATATATTCCCATGATTCTAATCTCCTCATTTCTTTCAATGAAGCTAGAGCAGCCGTCGGTCCAATTCTTTCTGTCCAAAAAGTACTGCTGATAAATGTGGACTGTGCTGCTTCCATAATATTTCTCTTACCGACTAATGCTGATATTGCATAACCATTTCCTAATGCCTTAGAAAATAGTGCTAAGTCTGGCTCTACATTATATTTTTGGTGAAGCCCTCCATAGGTTTCTCTGAAGCCAGAAGTACATTCATCAAAAATTAGAACACATTGATGTAAATCTGCAAGCTTTCTAACATCGCTTAAAAACCCATCTTTTGGCGGATTATTTCTTGAGACTTCCATCTTTATAGCTGCAATTTGCTCTTTATTTTCCTCAAGCACTTTTCTCAGTGATTCAATATCATTATAGATAAATGGAATTGTGGTACTCTCCAGAGCTCTAGGCACGCCTTTTGGATCTAATCCTGGCAATAATAAATCATCTAATGCTTTTTCTGACTTAAGATTAGTAGATAAATACCAATCATGCCATCCGTGATAGCCACAGACTGCAATCTTATCTCGGCCACTTGCAGCTCTTGCTATTCTAATTGAGACCGAATTAATCTCTCCCCCAGTTCTAGCAAATCTTACCATCTCAGACCAAGGATTAAGGCTTATTAATTTCTCTGCAAGCTCAACCTCTTCAGGGCAATTAAAGGTCGAAGATACTCCGCTTTTTACAGTTTTTAAAACGGCTGAATCCACTGCTTTATTCGAGTAACCAAGAATATTTGTTCCAATTGCCATTATTGACATATCAGTATAGGCATTTCCATCTAGATCCCATATCTTGCATCCTTTTGTCTTAGAAAAGTATGCAGGCCATTGATTGGGCAGGAAATTCTCTGGTCTTTTCGAGAGAAGCATTGTGCCCCCAGGTATAATTTTTTTTGCTTTCTTATAGAGCTTTTGACCTTTTCCCATTTTTTCTCCCTAATTTATAAAGCTTCCATTATTTATTTTTCTTAATTCTGGATGCTTATCCATAAACAATATGATTTCTTTATAGGTTGCATTTGTAAAGCATGGAATATTGCTGCTAATTACTCTCAATAATTCTAAGTCTTTAGGTGTATCAACTGTCAGCCTAATATCTGAATAATCAATATCTGATTCATAATTATATTTAGGGATTATCTCATTATTTCTAATATGTGAGGTGACATGCTCTCTATCATGCTTATTAGTTGTAATCTGATGAACTTCTTTTAAGAGTTCATATTTAAATATTTCTATATCAAATCCATCTGGGAAAGTAGGTGGAAGGCTGTTGCTTATATATGGATAGTCATATTTAGAGTATATTTGTATCATATCGTCCAACATCTCTGGGTCAGTTAATGGGCAGTCTGCAGTAATTCTTACTATATGCTCAATGTCAAAATGCTCCGCAGCATTAATAAATCTTTCGAGTACATCATGCTCGCTCCCCTTAAAGTAATCAGCTCCAATATGATTAATCTCTGTTTCAAGAGCAGTATCTTTTTCTGGTATTGCAAAAATTATGTTTGATAAGTACTTAGATTTCATAAGCCTGTTATTAAGAAACTGAACAAGTGATTGATCTTCAAGTTTCTCTAGCACTTTCTTGGGAAACCTTTCTGAGCCTAATCTTGCTTGTATTATCGCTGTGAAATCTTTCTTCATTTGAATAATTAAAAGTAAAAAACTGATAAAAAATTTAGATTTTCCATTTGCTTGGATCAACTAAACCTTCATCATCGCTCACAATGTCTTCAGGGAAAGTCAGTGTTGAAGGAGCGATTAATTGTGCAATCTCTCTAATTTGCCTTTCATTATCAAAACCAAATATTATTCTGTCTAGATCTTGGAAGGAGAGAATAAATTGAATACATGCTTCTATTCTGGATGTAGATTCTTTTTCAATCCATTTATCATAGGCCTCCAAAGTCTCACGCCAGCTTGAAAAATATGATGGTCTTTCCTCTGGCTCCATAAGAAGAAGTCCTTGAAGAAAAACTGATCTAGCAACTAAATCAATATTAAGTTTTTTTAGTTTATCCATCCAACCGCTATTAATAATTCTTCTATCTATTAGATTCAATGGTGCCTGAACTATATCTAGCTCAATCTCTTGTGTTAGTTCATTAAGAATGCTGGGTGAGTAAATGGAAACACCAATCTTTTCTATTAGTCCATCAGTTTTCAGTGACTGCAATGCATTTAAAGCCTTAGTTCGAATTTTTAGATTTCTAAGTTGGAAAGGGTCATGGAAATATATGCCTTCTATTTTTTCAAGAGAAAGTTCTGATAAAGACAACTCTACCTGCTTGTTAACCCATGATTCTATATTACTGCAATCAGCTGGTATCGAGGGTAATTTAGTCATAACATCAAAATGATCTAGACCAAATTTACCCAATATTTTTTGTGCCCCATGATAACCAATAGCTGTATCTATTTTCGTGATACCAATGGTATCAATATATTCGATAATACCCTTGATATCATTTCTTTGAGGCATATCTTTTTTACTGATAAGCCCATAATTTTGTGAAAAATTAGCAGTACCAACTGTGAGCTTTGGAATTACTTTCTGTCTCTCTAAATTTATAAATTTTGCTTCAGCTAAAAATAAATCATTTATATTATCAATATCTTGAACTCTTGATTCTGGAAGAATGACACCTATAGATCGATCGCTGATTAATGCCTTGCATCTATTAAGAAGAAAATCTTCTTCGCCCCAATAGAACTGCCCTGCATCATAATACTTTGGGCTTAAATCTTGAGTTCTTTCTTTAATCTTTTTTGGCCAAATAGGACTTATTGCATGCGACTCGTCTAAACTGAAAGCTCTTTGTATTGGCGATGAGTATTCACAAACGGACATGACAATTCGATCTCTGCTTGAGGTTAGTTTTTCAAATCCAGCTCTTAAGTCTTCAGTATTTATAAAAGGGGCCGATGGGAATATACAACAGGCATAATCAACATCAAATTCATTTGATCTATGCCATTGAAGGGCATGATTAATAACATCGAGGACACCAGAAAAATCGTCAGATAATTCATCTGGTCTTAGAAAAGGTACATCAGCGCCAAAACTTTTTGAAATTTCAGCAATTTCCTGATCATCTGTTGAGACTATAACTCGATCAAATAATTCAGACTCCAGTGCTTCTATTATTGACCAAGCAATCAATGGCCTGCCTGCAAAGTTAATAATATTCTTTCTAGGTATTCTTTTGCTTCCACCTCTTGCAGGAATAATCGCTAATCTCATAACACATCATCCATCAACTAAACAAGAATTTTTCTGAGTGTTTTGATAACAAAAGATTGATCTTGATCATTAAGTAATGGAAAAATTGGCAATGAAATAGCTTCTTGATAATACTTTTCTGATTCAGGAAATAATTGTTTTGAGTAGCCAATTCTTTCATAGTAAAAATGTCTGTAAACTGGCATGTAATGTAAATTAATCCCTATGCCATTACTTAGGAGGTCATTGAAAACTTCTAGATGTGTTTTTCTCAGTTGATTAGAGATCAATCTAATAACAAATAGATGATTTGAGGAAAAGCTATCTTCATGAGTCATCTGCATATTAAGCGGTAGGTCAGATAATTCATCTCTGTATTTTGATCCAATTTTGTTTCTAATATCCATGTAATCATCAAGTCTATTTAATTGACTATCTCCGAGTGCAGCCTGAACTTCGGTCATCCTGTAATTGAAACCTAGGTCTATTTGCTCATTAAACCATGGTCCATCTGGATCTTTAGACATAAGACTAGGATCTCTTGTAATTCCATGGCTTCTTAATAATCCTACCTTTGAAGCTATCTTTTTGGAGTTAGTAAGAACCATGCCTCCTTCACCTGTTGTAATGCTTTTGACTGGATGAAAACTGAATGTTACGACGTCACTATAACGACAGGAGCCTATTGATTCATTTTGATATTTAGCGCCTAGAGCATGACAAGCATCTTCAATGATTGATATACCATAACTGTCGCATATTTCCTTTATATCTTTCATCCGACAAGGCAATCCTGCAAAGTGAACTACAACTAATATCTTAGGAAGCTTTCCATTTAGAGCTGCAATCTCAAGTTTTTCTTTAAGTTTTTGAAGACTAAGATTCCAATCATGCTCATCTATATCTATGAAATCAACATCAGCTCCACAAAAAAGTGCACAATTTGCTGAACTAGCAAATGTAATAGCTGTAGTCCATAAGATGTCACCTTTTGATAATCCTAAAGCACGACATGCAAGATGAAGGGCTGATGTTCCGCTATTTACTCCTAATGCAAATTTAGCGCCGGTATATTCACAGATATTTCTCTCGAATAAAGGAAGAGCGTCACCCTGAGTAAGAAAATTAGAGCGAAGCACTTTATTTACTGCTTCTATATCCTCATCAGTTATATCCTGTCTACCATAGGGAATCATGAGTCCTATTGTATATCTTGTTTAGAGAAGTTGTTTAATTTCTTCTACGCTCAAAAAGTGAGGGTTGGTTCCTGATTGATATTCAAACCCCCTATCGACAGGTTTTCCGTTTTCATTCAGAGCATTTGAAGAAAAATTATTGTCTGACGTAAAAAAAACTACGCTGGGTGCTATTACGTAGTGATCATCAAATTCAATGGTGTGATGAGAGTCATCAGAAGGGCACATAACTTCATCTAATTTCTCCCCAGGTCTTATCCCAATAATCTTCGTTGGCATTTCAGGTGCAATTGCTTTTGCTACATCCATTATGTTTGCGGATGGGATTTTTGGAACAAATATTTCTCCGCCTCTCATTCTTTCGAAATTCTTTAGAACAAAATCAACGCCAGACTCAAGTGTAATCCAAAATCTAGTCATAGACTCATCTGTGATTGGAAGATGGGTTTCGCCATTTTTTATGAGTTTTTTAAAATATGGAACCACTGATCCTCTAGAACCAATTACATTTCCATACCTAACAACTGAAAAGCGTGTATTTTGTTTGCCTCCAATATTGTTTGCAGCAACAAATAATTTGTCTGAAGCTAGCTTTGTAGCACCATATAAGTTGATGGGGTTTGCTGCCTTATCCGTCGATAGTGCGATAATTTTCTCTACATTATTATTCAATGCAGCAGAAATTACATTCTGTGCCCCATTGATGTTTGTTTTAATGCATTCCATTGGATTATATTCAGCTGCTGTAACATGCTTCATTGCTGCTGCATGTATAACATAATCAACATCAATCATTGCCTGATCAAGCCTTGCTTCATCCCTGACATCTCCAATGAAATAACGCATGCAACCATCATTGAATTCTTGCTCCATCTCATACTGTTTAAGCTCATCCCTAGAGAAGATTATCAACTTCTTTGGTGAATATCTTTCGAGAATAATTTCGGTATACTTTCTGCCGAAAGAACCTGTTCCACCTGTGATTAAGATTGTTTTGTCATTAAACATTATTGCCTCATTTTTCTGGAAAAATATTATAACCCATATTGGTATTACTCAACTTTGTTAAAACGGAATGATCTAAAATTTCATGATTTTCCTTATATTCAATATCCATATTTGTATGATCTTTGTAGTCGATGACATCAACAATATCACCTTTGAATTGCTTATCAATAACAATGGACTGAATTTTTGATATTTTAGATGCAGCATTTATAGCATCTTTGGCATAGATTATTTCATTTTCTCTTGAAGGTCTTTTGCCATATTCGTAGAAATGTCCCCATAAAATTGGAGATGTTGTGTAGTCACAACCAACAAGGGTTATATCCTCAAAACCCATATACAATGCCATTGCGATCATCGAAGTTAGAGAACCCTCGCTGAAACTGAATTTACTCGATAAATCCCATCCATTTCTTTCATTGAAAGGTTCATTAAAATGATAAACAAAATTTACATTATCTCCATTTAAACCAAAATAATTAGTTAAGCTAGCAAAGAAATGTACATCTCTATTGTTATATATATTCGATTTATAAATAGGGCCTAATGTATTTTTTTCAAACTCTAAACTATAAGGATTTATCCAAATGGGATAATAAAAAAATGGATGGCCGGTGTAATAATATTGAGGATTAATTTTTTCAAAATCTTTATGTAAAAATAACAAGCCACAACCTATTGAAATCCGGTCACTGAATTGCTCTAAATCAAAATATTTTATTGATGAGCCATTTCCAAAAATGTAACAGCTTTCTCCTTTGTGAATATCTCTATATTTTTCATTCTTGAGCAATACTGGTCTTGACATCTTGTATATAAGTGGATTTATGGCTTTTTTTAGATTCTCACTCATTACAATATTGTAAAAGAAAGTATTAAGGGATTTCTTTATTGGCTTGATCATTGCAATATTTTCAGTCTATAGCTTATAGTGCTGATAGGCCCTCATAAGGACCTGAATATGTTATCTTTCCATGCTCAAGCTGAATTACTTGGTCTGCATGACTGAGTGTAGTTATTCTATGAGCAATTATAATTAATGTTAAGTCAGAATCTAATTCTCTTATGGAATTCATTACATCATCCTCTGTTTTGCTATCAAGAGCACTTGTAGCTTCATCAAAAATGAGTATTGAAGCATTTCTATAGAATGCTCTAGCTAGAGCAATCCTTTGTCTTTGCCCACCACTGAGTCTAACCCCTCGTTCTCCAACTAACGTTTTGAAACCGTCTGGTGACTGGCTAATAAATTCAAATATTTGAGACTTTTTTGAAGCTTCCAAAACTTTTTCATGATCAATGTCCTCTTTTGGAATTCCAAATGCAATATTTTCAGTTATTGATTTGTCAGAAAGAAAGATATTCTGAGGCACGTGAGCTATAGATAATTGCCAGGGTCTAATTTCATTATCTTTGAGTGGATTTCCGTCTACCAAAATCTCTCCACTATTTGGATGAAGCAAAAGCATCAATAAATCTATTAAAGTACTTTTCCCGCTTCCAGTTGTCCCACAAATTCCCAATGTTTCACCTTTCTTCAGAATTAGGTTTAGATTTTGAAAAACATCTTTATCCTCAGATGAGTATTTAAAACAAACATCCTTAAACTCAACTACATCTTTGAAAAAATATGGTTCTGGCTCTGGCAATGATTCATATTCAGGAAGTGGCTGGTCAAGTAAATATAAAACATCAACGAGGGATCCTCTGCTTCCCATAACCACGGAGTAGTTTCCATATAATTGTTGCAACAATGGAAGCAGTCTTTGTGCCCCAAGTGCAAGAGCACCTAATATAGGCAGTGCAGAATTGATACCGCCTGATCGAAAGCTTAAGCTATAGGCAAGAACAGCAATTAGTATCATACCCAAAGATTCCATACCAAATCTTGGAGCCTCATTGATAAATGAATTACCGCCTCTTGCAATTACTAATTTTTGTATAGCGCGTCTATAGTCTTCAGTATAAATATCTTGAGTTCCATTAAGTAAGATCTCCCTTATCGCTCCTAGTCCCTCCTGAAGAGCCTTTACAACATTGGTTTGCTCATTGGCAATATTAAGGCTATTGGTCTTCAGCCTCTTTCTTGTATTTAAAGCAATTATAAAGTAGCCGATACCGAATATTGTCAATGTCATAGAGGCAATCACTGGATCAATCAGTATTAGCGTGAATAAAATTGCAAGAAGAAGAGAAGAGGATGTAATAACAGTAACCAAAGATAATAATACTGCAGTTGCAGCTCCAACTTTCTGTGTTATACCACTGATGATTTCGCTGCTGTTTCTTGCGACATGAACACTATATTGCTGAAAAAGTGTTTTTCTATAAATATCTATACTTAAATCGGCACCAGTGGCATTAGACAATCTGATACTGACCCAGAGCAAGAGTAATCTTATTGAGCCAGCAAATAATGCTGCCATACAGAATGCCAGAGTCAGAGGTAAAATTAACTCTGACGGGCTATTTATCTGAAAATATGCAATGAAGCCCGACATGTAGTCACTATAGAAGATCTTATCAGGCTCAACGAGAACGCTGATAAATGGGACAACAGCTCCCAAGCTAACTATTTCTGCTATTGAACCAAGCAAAGTGAGTAATAGCAGTATTGTTCCCTGAACTTTCCTCTTCTTATCTACAAAACTGAAGAGTCTGGTTAGTAGATTAAAGATACTTCTATTATTTACTTCTGATTGATCTATTTCTTTACTATCATTCACTTTTTTCTAAGATTCAGTGAGCATATTTAGAGTAAATTCTTATTGAAATCGGAAATTATTTCTCAAATTCGATAAACTTCGACAATAACTTTAATGACTTACCCCATATTCATTAATTCTTCCAGTGTTTTGGATTTGTCCATGGTTTAGGTGGCATAGCTAAATCACTGATCATTTTAGTCAAGTTTTCTCCTAAATCATAGTTGGCATTTTGAATGTTTGCATTGAGGTTATCAATCGAACCAGATCCAATAATTACTTGATGTAAATTCTTTAACGAATAAACAAATGCTAAACATGCAATGTGAAAAGAAACATTATATGGCTCTAATAATTTCTCTAACTCTTTTAAAGATTCTAGAAGTTGATTATTGTCCTTGATAATTCGGTTTATTGATTCTTGCTCAAATAAAATTCCTTGAAGAAATATAGATCTAGCACAAATATTTATATCTGATCCTGAGCGGATTATCCTCTCATAGTATGAAGTATCTAGAATATTTAATGGAATCTGAATGCAGTCATAAATAGATGAATCTGTGGTGTAATCAAGTTCTTCAAAGTAATATATTGACGTTCCACACTTATCTATCAAGCCTAAATCTTTCAGTTTTAGAAGTCCTTCTTGTATATAAGGATCTGAGATTATGCTGAGATCATTTTGATGCAGATAACAAATATCAAGCTTTTCAATCATCATTGATTTCAACGATTGTTTTACGGATTGAATGATTTTTTTGGGTGAACTGGGATCATTCGCTTTTAAATTATCAATTTTAGAACTAACGGTAGGAGTTACTCCAAACTTTGATACAAGCTCACCAATATGTCTTTCGGCACTTCCATATCTCGGAGAAGTATCAAATGAGCTGATACCTGAATTATATGCATCACTTAAAAATTTAGCTTTATCTAGAGGAATTTCATTTGAAGAAAATCCATAATTCTCTATTCCCAGTTTTGCAGTTCCAAGTACAATTTTATGAATGTTCCTTTTCAAATTTCTCTTCTGCTTTTTTTAAATCTTGAAGGTTATCAATATCAAAGACATCGCTAGGTTCGATAATTAGAGGCAAAACTTTTGATCCAGAAACTGAGCCATTTTTTATTGTCTCTCTCCTAATTAATTCAATATCTCCTGTTTGAAAATAGACCTGAGGAAGGATCTGCCTAGGTTTATTAAAAGGCTCTGGATTTTTTTCTGTCGTCGAGAAACCTTTAATATAGTCTCCTTCTTGCATCCATTGCCTGAATGGATGTTGACTTGCTAAAGTGACTGCCCTTACAGAAGAGGCAGAAGGATTTTTAGCTAAAAGTTCTAATCCTCTTTCTATGAGTTTAGGGGGTCTCAATGGTGAAGTTGGCCTCAGTAAAACAATAATATCAATTATTTCAGAATAAATTGACTCCAATTCATTTAGTGCATGTTCAATTACTGGAAAATCTTCTGTATCATCCTCAGCCAGCTCACTCGGTCTTATGAAAGGCACAGATGCTCCAAGATTTTTTGAAATTTTTGCTATCTCATCATCGTCTGTGCTAACAACTGTTTTTGAGATTAAATTAGATTCAATTGAATAATCAATAGAATATTTTATTAGCGGATAGCCTTGAACAATCTTGATATTTTTTCGCGGTATAGACTTACTTCCCCCTCTTGCTGGAATAACAGTATAAATATTCTTTTTCATTATGAGCCCTGCTCAGATTTGATATGAGCTTCTACTAAGTTCATCTCTTTTTGGGCTTTGGAGTCAAGATCAAAGAAAATTTTACCATTTCCCTCGCAAACGCCAACGATTGATCTTGGGTGAAGATATGAGTCCACTATAACATCGTACTTACTTCCCATAAATCCTCCAGAAACTACAAATGCGCCGTTGCTAAGCTGCCTTCTTCCAAATGAGTTACTGAGTAGATTTTTCATTGATCTCGAGGACTGAATCAATGAATTTATAATAGCTGTAATATCAAGCCTCCAAATGTCTATTCCTCTTTTGTTGCATTCCTCAATTGCTTCCTGATGTGCCGTCCCCTTTCCTATATCAATTACTACCCCATTACCTGACATATTAGAAATCATCGACTCTGTTATAACAGGCTCCTTGTTAGTGCATCCAATGATTGCATCGACACCGATTGAGGACTCGTTTGGCTCATCCGATGTAGTAATTGATGACAAAGCGTTTTGACTTTTAATTTTATTAAGCGAATCTATAAGACGAGTGCTTCTTGAAGGATCTCTACTTACTAGTATTACATTGCAGCCACATTCAATTAACTTCAGTGATAACTTATTTCCTATGTTACCTGAGCCATAAACTAAAATCTTTTTTCCACTTAACTCCCTAAATTTTTCTATTAAAAAAAGCCATGTGGTATCAACAGTAATATCATTGCCTTTATATGCGAACATGTGGCTTTCTTTTATCACTTGGGCGCATATTGAACTTATATTCCCGTATTCAATCAAACCTTCTGGGTTTAGATTTTTATTTTCCATTCCAAAAAAATCAAAGGGTGAATGATCAGGATTCTGCTTTGGAGGAATCTTTTTTTCAGCATCTACGAAAATATAATCTACTAAGCCATCAATTTTTGAAGAAAGAATGGTTGCCTGTGTTTGAGAATATACAACAGAGCCAAATACATAACCGTTATAAATCTTTCTAATCGGAGTTACATATGGCCTTCCTCCGCCTGTATCTTGTGACGTATTGCCTATCATAAACACTAAAATATCTTTGTCCTGTTTCTCTTTCAGCAGAGTTTGTATAGTGGACAATATCTCATCAATCCATTTTTCTAGGTGTTCGAGGTCTTCAGCCATATTCTTTTGATTTTTTTAAATGATATCGTCCCACTCTAGTGGATGATCTTTGCTCACATTTTTCTTAAGCTTTTGATTGAGAGCGATTTCTAAAAATTTAGGATGCAACCCAGTTCCAGGAGACTTTATTTCTAAATCAGACTCTTTGAGCAAGTGTCCTGCAGGTAAATCAGCATTAAAGAAAATACTTCTTCTTAAATTTTGTGCTGTTGTCAATTCAGCTGGTAAAACACCATAGCCGCTTTCCTCAAGCGCACCCTCTATTCTTCTGGCTGATGAAGTTAGAACAGAGAGTTCATCCTCTAATATCGAAAAGTTCTGATCGGGTCCATCCATTTTCCTATCAACAGTAAAATGCTTTTCAATTACATTTGCTCCAATTGCTATTGAGGCAAGAGCAATATCTACACCTGTTGTATGATCAGAGTATCCAACAACTGTTTCAAATGTATCCTCAAGTTTATTGATCATTCTAAGATTAGCACTCGAAGGCGGGCATGGATATGAAGAAACACAATGAAGAAGTATCAGCATATTATTGCCTGTGGAAAGAACTGAATCAGTGGCTGCCTGAATATCAGAGATATCAGACATCCCAGTGGAAATAATCACAGGTTTCTGTGTGGCTGCGACTGCTTTTATAAGCGGGAGATTAACTATATCCATTGATGATATTTTGTAAGCTGGACAATCTAAAGATTCCAGCTGCTCTAATGAATCAAGATCAAAAGGGGTAGAGAAAATTGTAATGCCCTTGTCTTTTCCATACTCGAATAATTCTCTTGTCTCATCATAGCTAAATGAAACATTATCTAACATCTCAGACAGACTAACCTGAGTGTCAACAAGATCCTCATAATATCTGGATGTTCTTACCTTAGGTGAAATTCTTCCTTTCTTGTATGTTTGAAGTTTAGCAGCACTAGCTCCCGATCGATGCGCTTGATCAATCATTTTTTTTGCTAACTTAACATCTCCATTATGATTTAATCCAATTTCAGCAATAATGAAAGTCTCGCAACCATTCCCTATTTTTTTTCCATCAATTTCCACTACTCTAGATGGCTTCACTCGCTTGCTCTTCAATAGTGCATTTGAATCACCCAAAGATTTTTTACAAAGCAAATCAACTAGGTCAATAGATTTGGCGGTCAATACTTGCAAATCTGAATACTCAAACTCAGCTAGAGCGCCATGCATGTAAAGATTACTGATATTATCTGTAATAGTCTTTGACTTATTCAACTCCTCTTCATAACCCACAAAAATTGCTGGATAGACATTCTTGGCATCTATCAGATGAGTGGCAACAACATCACCTCTCTTAATGATTCCCAACTCTATTAGTCCTTCGATACTTAGATTTATAAGCTCATCATCAGAGCTGGAGTCAATCTTATCTCCATCGGAACATGCTATTTCTAGGCTTAATAGAGTGTGACCATCTGGGATACCTTCCTCAGAAAAGCTATTCTGTAGCGTGATTCTATGAAATATAATTTCAGAATCATCAACATAGAGCCAATCATATGATCCCGGAAGTTCTATTTTCTTATCCACTAAAACGCATGGTATTTTTAAGTTTCTGTACCAAAGATTGGTTTCAGCATTCAAAAGCTCCGTCATTTTTGTAATTGGAATTGTAGAGATAACAATATCGTTTTCTCCCAATATAATTTTTTCTTCATCGCTAAATATGAGCGCAGATAGGCTGTTTGTGTTATTTCTCGAATCCATTTCACTCAACTCAACAGATTCGAGTTGTTTATAAAACTCAACATAAACACCTAAGTCATTCAGTCTCTCCTCAAATGCATTTGCTAAAGTACCGCAACCACCTTTCAATACGCCTGCCCATTTGCCTTCTCCAGAATGAAAAGCTCTTTGTTTTTCTCTTATCTCTACCCTTCTTGGGGCAAACTTTGCTGAAAGCTCTGTTGTTGGAATACCCCAAAGTTTCTGAGGATATTTAGTAAAGAATAACTTTGTTAAGAAATCACCGGCTAAATTTTTCACAAAATCAGCATAATTTTTTGATTCAGCAAGATCTTCTTTATTGGTTTGCCCAATTTGCTCTTTTATAGTTTTTATTTCATCTTGCGAAAATTGCTTTTCTAAACTCTCAAATGAAATTGGATACTCATAAACCTTTCCATCTATCAAATTAGCACCATAAAGATCAGGCTCATTAACTTTATCTTTAATGATATTTAACCAGTAGTCCTTTATATCCTCATTATTTGTATGGAAAAGGTGCGGGCCACAATCAAAGGAAACCCCATTGATGACTTCTGTTCTGGCTAAGCCTCCAACCAATCCTATTTTTTCATAAATTCTTACATGCTTACCTTTCTTTGCAAGCTCATAAGCAGCAACTATTCCACTAATGCCGGCTCCGATTATATGATAAGTCTGCCCTACCATGATGTTAATCCGCCATCCACTATGAGATTTTGTCCAGTTATATAGGATGCCTTCTCAGAATCAGAAAGATACTCAATTGCGCTCACTATCTCATTGACTTCAGCCATTCTTTTCATCGGAGTTCTTTGAGAATAATTTGACAAGAAATCATCTCCATGGTCATTAAATATGCCTCCAGGGCTTACACAATTGACTCTTATATTATTCTCAGCTAAGTGAACAGCGAAGTATTTTGTCATCTGAATGACTCCCGCCTTTGATGCAGAATATATTTCTGAATTTTTTCTATCACAATCGGTATATATCGATGAGTCACTACTCACCACACCATATATTGACCCAATGTTTACTATTGAACCATGCATTTTATTTTCGATCATATGCTCGCTCACTTGCCTAATGCAATTAAACGTACCGAAAAGATTAACTTCAGCGACTTTCATAAATTCATCTTTTTTTCTATCTGAGAAATCAGAAAAAATTGCTGTGCCAGCATTATTAATTAATGTACTTATGACGAAACCTTTGTTTTCAATATGCTCAATTAACTCTTCAACAGATTCTTCTGATGTTATATCTACCAAATGAAATAGGTGATCAACATCAGAAATGCTATTAAGCTTCTCTATCAATAGCTTTAAGTCCTTTTCTATAAGATCAGCTATACAAATTCTGAAGCCTTCTTTCGCATAGGAATATGCGAGGGCTGTTCCTAATTGTCCACAGGCACCAGTTATAATAGTAATTTTTTCTTTATCAATATTGTTCATATCAACCATCATCAATTAGAGAAACCAGATACTTGCTATATTCAGAATTTTTCATTTTCTCTGAAGTCCGAAGTATCTGATCTTTCTCAATCCATCCATTTTTTAATGCAATCTCTTCAATACAAGCTATCTTAATACCCTGCCTTCTCTCTATGATTTGAACAAATTGAGCTGCCTCCATCAGATTGTCATGTGTTCCTGTATCCAGCCATGTGAATCCTCTACCAAAATTTTCAACAAATAGCTCATCCTTATCAAGATAGACTTTTATCAAGTCAGTGATTTCTAATTCTCCTCTGCTAGATGGTCTTAAATTCTTAGAATACTCTGGTGCAAACTTATCAAAGAAATAAATACCTGTTATAGCAGTATCAGACTTTGGTTGAGCGGGTTTTTCCTCAATTGAAATCACTTTTTTCTGATCACTGAATTCTATAACACCATAATGCTCAGGATGTTTCACTTGGTAACCAAAGACAGTTGCTCCCCTCTCAACACTCTTTGCATGATAAAGAATTTCCTTGAAACCTTCTCCGTAAAAAATATTATCGCCTAAGATCATGCAAACATTATCTTCACCTATGAATTCTTCTGCGATAATGAATGCTTGAGGTAATCCTTCTGGTTTATCTTGAATTGCATATGAGATATTTACGCCAAATGAGTTGCCATCCCCCAGCAATTTCTCAAAGCTATCTAAATCATGTGGAGTGGTAATAATTAGTATGTCTTTTATCCCAGCCAACATTAAGACAGACAAAGGATAATAGATCATTGGTTTATCATAAACAGGCAATATTTGCTTTGATATAGAATATGTAAGCGGGTGAAGTCTTGTGCCTGTTCCGCCTGCTAAAATTATCCCTTTCCACATCATAACTTTCCTAAAAAAAGATTATTGATTTAACAAATAATCAACATACCATCTTATTGTCTTTTCCATACCGCTTTCAAATGTTTCTTTAGGTTGCCAACCAAGCTCATTCTTAATCTTAGTTATATCTATTGCATACCTCTGGTCATGCCCAGGCCTATCTTCCACATACTCAATCAAATCTCTAAAATCACTAACTTTCTTCTTTATTGGCAAATAATCAATCTCATTAAGTGTTTTGCAAATCTTTTCTACGACATCAATATTTGTCATTTCATTCTCGCCGCCTATGTTATAAGTTTCACCTGTTTTGCCACTAAGTGCTACCATAACTAGTGCTTGAACATGATCATTGACAAATAGCCAATCTCTAATTTGTAAGCCATTACCATATACTGGAAGCTCAGTGCCGTTTAATGCATTACTAATCATCAGTGGTATCAGCTTCTCTGGAAATTGGAACGGTCCATAATTATTGGAGCAATTTGTAATAACAATAGGCAAGCCATATGTTCGATACCATGCACGCACAAGATGGTCTGATGAAGCTTTTGTCGCAGAATATGGAGAACTTGGTGCATATGGAGTATTCTCAGTAAAATAACCAGTTGAATCTTCAAGATCACCAAACACCTCATCAGTAGAAATATGTTGAAATCTAAACTTTTGCTTCATATTGCTTGGCAAGGAATCAAAATACTTTCTTGAAGCCTCAAGTAAAACATAGGTTCCAAAAACATTTGAATCTAGAAATTTCCTTGAATGCTCTATTGACTGATCAACATGGGTTTCTGCTGCAAGGTGCATGACCATATCAGGTTGGAATGTATGAAATATGTTATCTATGGTTTCATGGTTACAAATATCGAGTTTATTGAATTTATAATTCGGATGGTCTGTTACTGATTCCAATGAATCAAGGTTTGATGCATAGGTTAATTTATCGATATTTAATACCTGATGATCAGTATCATGTATGAGATATCTAACTAATGCAGAGCCGATAAATCCAGCGCCACCAGTAACTAAGAATTTCATACTAAACCTTTAAAAAATAAATATAAGAAATGCTATCAGTTTATGAAGACTTAACTAGAATTTTTTTAATAAAGGATAAGATTAATTCTTTATTAAAAATGGGTTGGGACTGATCTATTTCAAGTACATCCTTTATAAATGGAACAGCATAAATATTAAATACTGCATAAAATAGAGAAAGGGAAAACCCACCAAATGTAGCTATGATTAATATCAACGTTCTATTGGGTCTCTCTCTTTCGTCTGGAACTATCGCGGCATCTATAATCTTAAAGGCGTAGTCTTTTCTTGAATCTGCTAGCATAACCGTTTGTGTTTGCTGCTCAATCATTCCATGCAAAATAGTTTGAAAGCTAACAACGCTAGTTTGTTCCAACTTTTCTTCCAAGAACTTTATACTGTTATTAGCCTCTTCAATTGCCTGCAGGCGGATATAATCATTTAAAAGATCAATGTATGCATTCGTCCATTCTTTAGCAATTTCAGCTTCTTTCCATTCTATTGAAAAAGTGATGAGATTCTCTTGGTTATCATAGTTGTAGAAGCGTATCTTCTTGAAAAGCATATCAGCTGCTACTTGAGTTGGAGGACTTCCTTTCCATTTATTATTTTCTGAATCCCATTTTTCAGAAAAAAGTATAGGGAGAATATTTTTCGTTTCTATAAATTTTTCTGTGAAAGTTCTTGATCTAAGTATTGCCAATGAAGTGTATATATCAAGTTCGCCGCTTGATGAAGGAATGTTGCCAATGAAGCTAGAAAGTCCTCCAAGCTGGCCTTTCAGAGCTGAAAGAGCATCTGAATTTGGGTCCTGAGCAGGAGCCATTACTATTGTAGCACGATAGTATTCTGTAAGGCTTAGAGAAAATGGAATAGATAGGAGACCGAATAAAGCAGAGGTAAGAAACATAATTTTCCAATATTGAAGGATGCTTTTCACAATTCCTCTGAAATCAACAAAATTTTCTTGATTATAGAATTCGTTGTCTATTTTGCTATTCATTTCAAAAATTTTACTTAGTCTTGGAAGCTTGAGATTGCTGCAGCCGCTACTGCTAACTCATAAATAATTTGCGTAACATCCTGAGCAGCTCTCAGACCAGAGAATGTTGATGTCGTAAATGGGACAACAATTGTATCTCCTGGTTCTATATTACCTGACGCACTTGCTCTAAAAAAAGTCCCCTGATTGGATTTTGTTACTATTGAACCATCGGCCTTGATGATATATATAGCATCTTCCTCTGCAGCAGGTTTTGTTCCTCCGCTCAACTTTAAATAATCATTTAAATTATTAGATTGAGCAAAAACATGGGAGCTTGGAACATATACCTCGCCAATTACTGATACTGATTGTGGCTTTCTTGGCACGACTATCCTGTCTTGATCCTCTAAGGTAATGTCGTCCTCTCTCCCATCTAGTATACCATTTAAATTGAGTACCAATCTTCCGGCTGACTCATCTTCATCATCAGTCATATTAATAAGCTGCATTACTCCACTCACATCTACACTGCCAGCTCCTACAGCTCCAGCTCTTGTTGACTGAAAAAGAATTTCTTGCTGAAGTGACTTTCTTGCAGCCTTGAGACGTGCAACTTGAGCAGCTCTTATTGACTCTCTTTGAAAGAAGGTTGCTGGTAAAAAAGCTTCTCTTGTCAGCCCTCCGGCTCTTTCAATTAGATCCGTTAGTGTTTCATCCTCCTCGAGAATGTAGTCTCCTGGAAAAAATACCTCTCCTTCTATCTTCACAGTTCTTAATCTTCTAAGTGCACCTTTGACCAAAATTCTATCGCTGGGATCAATTTTGGTTTCCATCTGATTAGAATTTAAACTTAGCCTTGATGATACAAACTGTTTTTCTGATAAATTTAACTTTGTAACCTCAATGTCATCAACAAAAGTGTTATCTTTTAAACCACCAGCTGCATTTATTGCATCACCAACAGTCATTGATGGTGTGAATGGATACTCTCCCGGGAACAGGACGCTACCATCAACTCTAATAACTTTTGCAGGATCATCGGGTCTTCCTTGCTGCTCTAATACCTTTATAAATGGCTTTAAGATAGACTGCCTATCTCCAGACAGAACTGCTAGGTTATCTGCAACCTCTTCTAGCATTTCTTCATCAGCATCAACTTTTTCAAAACCTTCAGTTTCATATGCATCAAATGCATCTTTCCTGATTATTTGTACCACGTTATCTTTCATTACTAACATTTCAAGATCTTGATCAATAAGATCAGATATCAGCGTTAGTTTTGGCTGGACTCGTTGACCCGTTTTAAGCAGCATTTCATCTTCTGCTGTAAGCTCTCTTCTTGGCTGGAGAGCGCTTGATGTTGCATCAACTACCTGCAGTTCAAGTTGAAGCTTTTCTTTCTCAAGTTCAACAATTTTCTCTCTGAGAACTTGCTTTGATTCGAGATCATCTTGCTTTTCCTCAATGGAATTCATGGAGAAGAATAAGATCTCATCCCTTGACTGAAGAACTATATCTTTATCAGATTTTGCATTAATTAATATATCATCTAAATTAGCCTGAAGAGCAGTATAAGACTTGTCCAATGGGCTTTCTCTTTTTATCACCACATATTTGGTATCTACATTTGGAAGCAAATCTGTATTTGACCTTATTAGATCAGATAATTTCAACCCATCTTTCCACTGATAAAAGCCAGGTCTCTTAAAATAACCCGATATGAGAACCACATCTTGCACTGTATTGGATATTGGATACGCATAGAAAATATCACCATCTTTTAATTCAATAGCTGAGGAAGCAATCTGATTAAGATCTGTATCAATCATTGTTATCCCATCAAATGAGTGGACTCTTTCTATTTGAGCAGATGATTTGTGAGCAGAAGGTAGTAATCCGCCTGCAAAAGAGATTAAATCTTCAAGATTTTCATCATCAACTAGCTCGTAAACACCGGGTCTTCTGACTTCTCCGTCTATACCTGCTGTCCGATCCAAAGTTGGAATAAATATTACATCCCCTGATTGCAATCTCATATCCTTACTCGTATCACCCCTTAGAAGAAGATCATATAGATCAAACTCAACTAACAGCTGACCATTTCTATTTAGTCGTATATTTCGTAAAGACCCATTTTCTTTTACTCCCCCTGATGCAAAAAGAGCATTCGTAAGAGTTGATAAGGCACTGATTGTATATGTGCCTGGCTGAAATGCTTCACCAAGTACAAAAACTTGTATAGATTTCAGAATACCAAGTGTAATGCTTGCCTCAACTCCTATAAGCTGATTATCAATTCTTTGTAAAAGAACTGATTTCATATCCTGAAATGAAAGTCCAGCAACTGATATTGGCCCAATAGAGGGAAAATAAACTTCTCCTTCCCTGTTGACTTGGAGGGTAAAATCATCACTTTGATTACCATAAAGCAATACCTCTATATTGTCTCCGGGACCAATTATATAGTTTGGCGAAATTGGTATATCTGTAGCTGGAGCATAAGTGGTTGGTGCTTTCTCAAACAAATCATACCCAAAGCTTTTCAGCTCATTATTCAACAATTTTGGCTCTGCAACTGAGAGTAAATTTTTTGGCTTATCTCTTGCAGTTTTCTCTTCTTCCATCTGAAAATTGGCCATCTCTTCTTCGGTAAGTTGTGAAACACCATCTTTTTCTTGTGAGTTTTCAGGTTGCTGCATTGGTGACTGTTGACCAGTTCTCCCGCCATTGTCTTGCATCAACTGTTGAAATTTTTGTAAGTCTTGAGCTCCAATGTTTTGTGTATGACCAATTGGCATAAAAAAAATGGCAGCATACAAGAGCCCAAAGGCTAATTTATATAATTTATTCATATACATATCATTACAAGTACTGGAACGTTTCAATTATAAGGATGTTATCTTTAATATCTATAACTATTCTCTACTATTACTTCGATTACATTGATGAATCTATAGAGACCTTATATCTTTTTATTTACATCTCAAGATAACTATTTAAAAAATCTTTGAATTCAAAATGATCATCATTCTCATTGTTTATGAAATTTCTCATTGATGCATCTGCCTCCTCAAGCAATAAATTCATTGATTTATTTGAATAATTCTCGAATGAGGATCTGTGCTCCTCTGCAATGCTTATTCCTGAATGTGTAAAATTCATTTTCTCATTATCAAGCCTATCAAGGACTTTGGAGGACAATGTTAAGCTTGGATCCATGAACTTATCAATCGATTCCATAATAGAGTCTGAGTAGCTATTGTCTTTGGTTTCAGTAAGGTTAACGATTTTGTTCATCTGCTCTAAGAATTTTCTCGCTTGATCTTTCATTTGAATATTCTTCCCGTGAAACTCCAAACTAAGATTTTTCTTTCTGCCTATTTTTGCGACTATATCGTCCCTATTCCTTATTTCATTTGCCTCCGTTATATTGATCAGAGGGCTTTCTGTTAGAGCACAAGTAATCATAAATATTTCTAGGAATTTGATTGACTTAGGATCAATACCGCTTCTTTCAAAAGGATTAATATCTAGAGATCTAAACTCTAAATAGTCGATCCCAAAGTTTTTTAGCTTCCATAACATTCTCTTCTTTGATGTATTATTGCTTTTAGGTCTGCAACATGAATAGTGCTCATCTTCAATCTGTAATATGTTTGAATTAAGCTGTTTATACAAGCCTTCGTATTCTTTCGATAATGCTTCATAATTATCCGACTCTTTTTGAGTTGAAGTGAGTAAATCACTGATGTAACTATCTAATTCGTTTAAAGATACACTCAGGTCTTCTTGATTCTTGCTTTGATAGCCAACATTGCTCATTCTTAGACTTGTAGAATATGGTAGATAACAATATTCATCATTTAATTTTTTAAAGCCATCTGTCTGATTGATCAGATTACTAGGAATTACTGGAGATGCACCAAATAGGTAGAGTATTATCCAATTATATCTTTGAATATTTCTAGCAACGCCTAAATAAAAATCTGATTTGGAAAAGTCTTTTCCATCACTAATGCATTTTTTTTCATAAATTTCCAAAATTTTATCTGGAAATGAGTAATTAAAATGCAATCCTGCAATGATCTGCATTTGCTTGCCATATCTCATTGCAAGACCTTCTCTATAATATCTTTTGAGTAAGCCTAGATTTGATTTCCCATAGTCAGCAATAATAATCTCATTGTCATTGACAGATGGAGGCATGCTGAAAGGCCATAGGTTTTCATCAATGCTTCCATATGTGAAGTGATGGATATCTTCAAGAAATGAATGGATTGAATCATTATTCTCATGTGGTGGGGTTACAAACTCCAAAAGGGCTTCGCAAAAGTCAGTTGTTATATATTGATTAAAGAGAGATGAACCTAATCTTGATGGATGATTTAATAGGGAAAGATTCGATCCATTAATTCGAAGACATTCTTTTTCTATGCCAACTTTTCCTACTAGTAGCTCAGAATTATCAATTTCAGATAAATATCCTAAAAAAATTTTATCCGTTGCAAACATCTCAATCTAGCTCAACTTATATTATTTAGGTGATCATTTAAGCTATTGTATTTTCTTTGGTTTAGTTCCAAATCCTGAGATTATTTTTTTGAAAGAATATGACTTAATTTCCCGTTCTTCTTCTCCTGGAAATAATTGCTCCTTTCTCAAGTTGTCGGTATTATCCACTGCACTCATTACCATATCATATAAGTTTCCTGCTTCAACTTTAGACCCTGCGTCTTTGGTCAATGGTGCCCACTCAAATGGTGAGACACCTCTTGTGCTTCCTTGTTGAAAGAATAAATCCATCGGTAGTTGGAAATAAATCCATTTATTGAAGCTGCCTTCTCCAACACAAACAGCATCGCAATCAGTGAGTGCAACCTTGCCTCCAACCCTAGCTCCAGATTCAAATCTTCTTGAGATATCAATGATGGCCCCTTTATCCTTTCCTAAGAATCGTCCAACACTAAGTTTTGCTCTCATATCATAGAATGGAAGATCATAATAAAATGAAAGGAAACCAGTTACAGTTTCATAATCCCTGAATGATAATTTCTGATCAAACTCCCTTTGTTTAACCCAGTATGCATCTATACCTACAGCCCAATGTTTACTGTCAGGCATATATAGGATTTCTCCACCTCCACCACCATACATCCACTCCATAATTCCCCAAGTAGCTTTGGCTTTAAGGTTTGGGCTTAGGTCCCAGAAGTAATCAAATTGCGCTCGCCTCAATCCACTTTCTCCCTCCACCAGATAAAGCCTTCTGTCTTGTCTTACATGATGTAATTGGCCATCTGGAATATGATAGTCGTAGTCCTCATAATTGTTTGCAATATCAAAACCGTAATCTATATTCAAATAGAAACCTTTTTTGAAGGCATATTCCAGATGTAACAAAGCCTCAATCTGCCAAAAATAAAATTTAATCTGATGTTGTAGGGTGCCAAGCGCATGAGGTCTTAAGCTCCATGAAAAATGAGGATATAGAACCTCATTTTCTTGAGAAAATACATTTGGCTGTTCTGGTAAGTATTCATTGAATCTCAATAGACTCCCATCAAGTGGTCCATTGGCAACAGATCTAACTAGATCATCTCTTGATATGGTTGATCTCAGGGTTTCTAGTCCCTGTTCAATATTTATTACAGTGATAGTCTTGATATTTTTTGGAGAATTATTTCCTAAAACTCTGCTTGCAATATCTAATCCTAACTTTGTATCTAAAAATCTTGCGTTAGAAACTTCAGCTCGAAGTTCGTTGCCATTAAACACTAATTTATGTGTTACAAAACCCTCATTTGCCATTTGCCAGAATATCAAGTCAGTCAAATATTTCTGCCATTCTGGGTCAAGATTTTCATAGCTCTCAAGATATGGCTGATTGAGGATTTCTTTTGGTGGAATTATTTTTTGTTTTGCTTTTTCGTTCAGATTCGAATGAATAGACACATTTGCATAAACTGTATTTCCTCTTACAAATCCTAAAGACAAGTCGACTTTATCCCTATCAGTAAGATTATGTTGATAATTGAGTCCAAAATTAAACCTAGAATCAATCGTTGTTATATCGCCATCTGGCTCAAAAATATTTACTGGCTTACCCTCTTCATAAGAATAGTTTGTGGTATCGTATTCAAGTTTAAAGGTTAAATTTGGTATTGGAGTGTAATATTCAAATCCACCAAACACTGAAGCATATTGTCCTGAAAATAATCTTGAAAGCTCAATTTTTCCACCGCCTGCTGCTCCATATCCTCTGGCAAGAAAATCCTCTTGAAACCAGCCTCTCGGATTTCTTATATGATCAAGTCCAGCAAATCTTCCCCAACCAAGCCCCATAGTTACATCAAAATTACTCATACTCTTTGATGCAACAATAAATTCTCTTCCAAATGCTCCTTGTCCACCAAAATCGCCCAAACCTACGGCCACTTCTGGAAGATACTTCCTCTCGTTAAGCACTCTAAATTTTATATCGATGCCCTTATCTTTCCATGTTTGTGAGCTACCAGGGTTATAGTCTGTAAATTCTCCTTCTGTATACCTTACAACAGCTTCAGCCCAAGGGAAGAACTGCATCTTTGCGTACATTCTGTTGTAAGGAACCTCTGTTGAAACACCAAATAAAAACTCACCGTCATCATCAAATCTTGCAGTTGGCATTACAATTAATCCCACTCCACCATATGCAGATTGTGAGTAAGGATTCTCATTTGAATCAACAAAACCAGGCAGAAATGCTGCTGCAATAAATAAATTAGTAATTAGGTTACGCATACTGGTTTTAAATTCTTAAACCTACCCTTTCAATAGGATAGGTTCAAGTGTGTATACAATTCGATACCTACTGAGTTGTTGTAGTCGTAGTCGTCGTCGTCGTAGTAGTAGTCGTAGTACCAGTGGTAGTGGTAGTAGCAGTAGTACCTGTGGTACCAGTCGTACTAGTTGTTGTACCAGTCGTACCAGTCGTACCAGTCGTCGGAGTAGTAGTCGTCGGAGTAGTAGTCGTCGGAGTAGTCGTCGTCGGAGTAGTCGTCGTCGGAGTAGTCGTCG
>CETH01062355.1_pt1 | contig 24635 bp, 12 predicted proteins | sample 361461 | NCBI WGS metagenome assembly CETH01 (sample SAMEA2622695, study PRJEB7988) | marine metagenome | isolation source: saline water (ENVO:00002010), including
ATCTAGATATAAAGTAAAAAAAGGATCTGGCGGAAAAGCCGACATCGGATACCAGGAGGGAGAACAAGTCTCAGGTCTCGATATTCCTTCATGTACAATCGAGGATGTCGATCGCTCAGTTTTTAATTTATTTGAACATAGTTTAGATTTTACTGTTAAGAGTAATAAAAAGCCCACAAAGGTTCCAGTAATATTTGCAACAGGCGAGCGCTTTGCATTATTGGCTAGAAAAAAGCCGCTTAGGGATGCTTCATCTGCATTAATACTTCCTCTAATATCCATTATGAGAACAGCGGTAGACCAATCCCAGGGCATCGGTGAAAATGTTCCTCTTATTGTAAAGAAAAGATTGGCTCCTGAAGATGCATCATATCAAGCCTATGTAAACAAACAAGGTCTTATGAATGACGACAATCTAGTGTCTGCTGAAAATCTTGAATCTGATGATTGTCCAAACCACGAAAACGCCTCTGCGAAAAAGCTTAAGGTGAAAATGGGCGAACCAGGACCTTCTAATCCCCTTATTGGAAAAGATATAACGTATAATATATTCGAGATTTTTGAAATACCACCTGTTAAGCATTTCACTGCGACGTATGAAGTAACGTTTTGGTGCCAGTATACCCAGCAAATGAACAGTATGTTAACAATTTTAATGGGAGGTTATACAAATAATAATCGCCCATCTTTTAAGCTGGAAACAGATAAGGGATATTTCTTTACTGGCTTTGTGGAGGATGGGTTTTCTCCAGATGTAAATTTCGATGATTTTACCGAAGACGAAAGATTAGTAAAGTGTAGTATTAATATGAAAGTCCAGGCGTATCTAGTTGCGCCTAGAAGTATAGGGCAACCGACGCCGATTAGAAGGTATGTTTCGGCTCCCAATATTTCTTTTACGATTCATGAAGGATTTGATGTTGTGGGATCTGGAGTAACTCCAGTTGTAGATTCGAACAATCCAACCGATCATGTACTTAGTGATTTAAGTCATGAGTTAGACGGAGGCCCAAAAAGAGGTGTAAGTGAAACTATATACCAACAAATTGACAGTAATTTGGATTCTTTGGGTACTACGACATTAAATAATAATATAGGGTCGATGGGTACTTTGCATAAAGTTAAAGGCCGCGACCCGATTACAGGAAGAGAGCGTAACGTGGAAGTAAGAGTCGCTGATCAAAATAGAAAGTCTGGTGAGACTGTCTTAAGGGCATATGACTTTATAATTAAACTAGAAGACTTAATTAAGAAATAAAATATGACGAACCACGAGAAACTAGAGATTTTAGAAAATAGTTATTATGTGGTTGCATAAGTAAATCACAGGAGAATCCATAATATGGCAGAGCAAACATTCAGATCCCCCGGATTTTTTGAAAGGGAAATTGACCTTGCGGCGAGGCGCCAAACAGTTTCTGGAGTACCTGGTGGTGTTATTGGTACATCAGCAAAAGGTCCCGCCTTCGTACCGGTCACCGTCGGTGATTTCACAGATTTCGTAAACAGGTTCGGTGGTCTTGACCCCGATCTTCCAGCTGTTTATGCTGCGTTCGAATTTTTAAAGAACAAAAGGGCTCTAACGTTCATGAGGGTTCTAGGCGCAGGTGGTAATATAACTGCCGCCGATCGCGACACAACAAGGACATCAGGTATTGTAAAGGGTGCTGGTTTTAGAGTTAATGGCGTTGAGGCCACCACCAACAGAGATAACATCGCACTCGCTGCAGGTTCAGCTGGTGATTCAGGCAACGTCGCCGGTTTGCTTCTTAACGGTGGTGTTAATCTAATCATGGCTACTCATGATCTTAACGTTGCTGGTAAGTCTCAAGAAGCCCGTGAGTCATACCCTATTTTTGTTGATAACTCAAGCGTTACCAATTCATCTGTATCAACCCAACTATTACGAGGTGTTGTATATACTTCTAATGGTCATCGACTCGCGTGTATGGCAACAACGGCAACATTCGATAGCGATCCACGCATCCAGACTGACTCTAAGGCAGCTTTGGTATCTTCTGAATTTAGATTATTGATACTAGACTCAAGTCAAAATGTTATTAAAAATGTCAAGGCATCTCTTGATCCTGAGCATGACTCATATATCTCTAAGGCCTTGAATACTGATCCACACAAATTTTTAGAAGAAAAGCACTTATTACACTTAGACCTCCCTGTAGAGGACGAGGTTGCGTCTGCAACTGTAGCGTTTGTATCAACACCATCCAGATCAACTGTTGGTGGATCTCCTTTTACTGGAGATGATGCCCGGGCATGGTCTGTTATGGGAAGAATGGACGCACGTTATACAACGTCCAGATCACCAGCAATTATATCACAACCTTTCGGTACTCAAGAATTCGATATTATGCATTTCGAATCTCTTTCTGATGGCGAAGCTGGAAATAAAGATGTAAAAATTAGTATTGCAAACATAAGGGCTTCTCTTGATCCAAAACAACCTTTCGGAACGTTCGAAGTTCAGGTTCGAAAATTAAAGGATTTAGATACTGATCCTGAAATTCTAGAATCTTATCCTGGTTGTACTCTTGATCCAAACTCAGAAGACTTTGTCGCAAGAAAGATTGGTGATTATAAAGCACAGTTTAATTTTGACGCTGACTTAGAAGAAGAGCGTCGCTTGATTGTTTCAGGTAAATACCCTAATCGTTCGCTTCACGTAAGGGTTGTGATGAGCGATAAGTTCGAAAGAGGAGAGGTTCCTGCTGGATCATTACCTTTTGGATTTAGAGGGATTCCAGTTCTTAAGACATCTGAGTCACTTACTGATGACGCCACCAAGACGATTATGGACGATTCTGGTCCATTAGGTAATGTGGTAATTGCAGATAGAGCGTCAGGCGCATCCGCAACAGTAGCAATTTGTGACGGTAACGAAGGACTAAAGCAAGCTGCCGCGGCCCACCGCGATATCTGTAGAATCCATACGGCAACTCTTATTGATCATGATGATAGAGCTAGTGCGACACTAAACTCTCCAATTTTTCCGCCATTCCCACTACGATATAAGTTGACTCGTGGGCTAATGCCTGCTGCTGCAGACGTCGGCGGTTCGGATCCATCCGGTAATCCTGCACTAACAGAAAAGGTTGATGCTAAATTATATTGGGGTATGAAATCAGCACGCTTACCAAGGACTGCATCAATTGCTAATGCGGCAAGAAACCCAAACGCAGGAGCGCAGTTTAACACATTAATTGAAGGATACACAAAGTTCCAGGGTATTGCGAAGACAGGAGCATTACTCACAGGTTCAGCTGTCGATGTATACAACTCAAATAAGTTTACTCTTGCAAGGGTGGCTTTAAATAAAGTTGGTTCATCTGCAGCAAAAATCGCCGAATACGTAACAGGATCTGCTAAAGAGCACATGCTAGAAGCTGTATATATGAGAAGTGCAGCTGTTGATCCTAGTGACTATCGTGTAACTGATGGTTCATACGGCGATAGAATAACAATGGCGACCCTATTAAACAGTTCATCTGTTAAGTTTAATAGGTTTGTTGCTTATAACAAGTTCACACTTCCTATGTACGGCGGATTTGATGGTTTAAATCCTCTAGACAAGGATATGTCACTTATGAATGATAGAAGTACATCATCTGACGCCCCACTTGGGTTTGAAGGAAAGGCATCAACTGAATTTAACGCAGCTTTTACAACAAACACTGGGTTAAATACAGGCGCTCCAGGAACAGGCAAAAACAATAGCACGGTGATTTCATATCGTCAAGCTGTTTCGATTATGACCGACCCAATGACTGTTCGTCATAATATTCTTGCAGTGCCAGGTATAAGGGATTCCTTTGTGGCTGATTTTGCTTCTGATAAGGTTAAAGAGTATTCGTTGGCATTATACCTTATGGATGTGCCTGCTTACTCCGAGAATGGAACTCGCTTATTCGGAACAGAGGATAGAACAGCATTTACTAAATTGCGAAAGTCTGTCCCGGATGTAAGAGAGACATCAGAACAATTATCTTCTAGAGTGATTGATAACAATTATTCAGCCGCATATTTTCCAGATATTATATTGGCAGATGCGGCCAATTCAACGCAGGTCAAGGTACCTGCATCTGTTGCTGCAATGAAGGCCCTCGCGTTCAGCGATTCGGTATCTTTTCCTTGGTTCGCACCCGCTGGTTTTAATCGCGGTGCTCTGGATAACGTAACGAATGTAGACGTTAGGCTAACAGCCGGCGATAGAGATGAATTATATGATGCTAGAATTAATCCAATTGCAAACTTCCCTGATGGTGGGTTTGTGATTTTTGGACAAAAAACTTTGCAAATGGCTAAGAGCGCACTAGACAGAGTAAATGTAAGAAGATTACTACTAGAAATTAAGCGTTTGATTACAGGCATTGCACAAAGATTATTATTCGAACCAAATAACGCTGAAACGAGAGCAAGATTTATTAATTTGGTAACTCCATTGCTTGCAACTGTTCAAGCGCAGGCTGGTATTGATAGCTTTAGAGTTGTGATGGATGATTCGAATAATAGTCCTCAAGATGTTGAGAATAATAGATTGAACGGTCGTATAGTCGTTGTACCGACCAGGGCAATCGAGTTCATCGCGATTGACTTCGTGATAACTAATAGTGGAGTTTCTTTTGAATAAGAGTATAACAGGAGAAGTTAACAAATGGCAGAACTGACATTTAAAAGTCCAGGTGTAAGCACTCGAGAGATTGATCTTTCTGGTCCCTCTAGAGTTGGCCCGGTTGGAACGCCGGCTGGCGTCATTGGTACATCCGCTAAGGGTCGTGCCTTTGTTCCTCTGGTATTCGCAAACCTCTCAGAATTCGTAGCTGAGTTTGGTGCTGTGGGTCCAGATAAATTCGGCCCAATGGCTTTAAGGGAATGGTTTTCAAATGCGAGGGCCGGTCTTTACCTTAAGGTCCTAGGTGTTGGTGACGGTAAGGCTCGAATAGGTGAAGCCGGTAAAGACTCTCGCGGTAATGATATCGCCGCTGGTGCAGTAAAAAATGCTGGTTTCGTAGTTGGTTCTGAAATTGTTAATCCAGATACGGGCAGGGTGGCTGCAAATCCTTACGCAGGTGCTGAGGCAGCTGGTGCTAAGGCAACAATCGTCCTAGGTGTTACTGATGGTGATGCCACTAATCACGGCATAGCAGAAGATGATACAATAACACTGACAGATGCAGGTGGCGTAACAAAGACCTACAGCGTCGTCGACGGTGGCCATGCTGCGCAGAAAGCAACAGCGACCTTAACGTATACTGCCCGACCAGTTGCTGATAATGTAATCACGCTCATTACCCACGATAATATTACAAAAACCTATATCTTTAAAGACGAAGGTAGTACCGGCCAAGTGGTTGATGGCAAAGTCGTTGTAAGAAGAGGCGCAAACGGTGACGCAGACTATGCTCAGCTCATTGTAGCAATTAATCACGCCGCGGGTAACAACGCAGGATCGGCCGATGACAAAATCGAAATGACCCATAATAATGCTGGCGATAATAATAATGCTGGTAATATTGTGTTCACACAAAAACCCACAACTGCTGCTGGCAACAAAGCGATTACGGCGACTTTGGCGGCTGGCTCATCGTTTAGTGGAAATTTTGTGGGTGGTGGCTCAGCTGTGGCGACAGGAACAGTCTTGGCGCTTCATGATAGAACCGGTTCTGGTTTGGCTGAGGCCGCTCAAGTAGGCACCGTCGCAGTAAATATTAATACAACAGGTGGCTCTGTATCTGCGGCGCATACATTCTTAAAAGAATTAGAGACTGCCATGGAATCCTCAACCGGACATGATGGCGAAATTGCTGGAGTCCAAAGCACTGTCGCTGCTGGGGCATTCGTCGCCAGTCAAGTATATAAGATAACGGAAGTTCTGGAAGCTAATTGGTCTGGTTTCGGGGGTCCTGAGAATGCCACAGTCGGCGCTACTTTTACTGCCACCGGCGTTGGTACAGAGGGTCACGGCTCAGCTGAAGGCCCAATGGACGGCGCTCAGACATTAACATTAACGCAAAAAGCAGGTGGGACAGCAGGTAATACAACAGTCTTGAATACAGGCTTACCACAAGCTGTAACTCTTGGCGGACTTCGCATTGATGAAGCAGCGACAGTAAATGACTTTACTGGTGGCCGCGATGGTAATGGTATGGAAGGCAGAACACACTTTTTGAGTGTTTTGATGAAAGAGTCTGCGCCCTCTAAGGCTTCTGCAAGAATTACGGTGGCTGCCGGTAATGCCAATTCTGCGGTGGAAGCAGGAAGAACAATTAAAGTCACTTCCGCTGATGGAACATCTAGAACATATGTGATCGTAGATTCTGGTAACGGTGGTGTTGCTAATCATAAAAAGCTTGTAGCCAATGACGCGCTAGGAAACGGATCAACCGCCGGCGCCGCTGGCGTCGTGGATGGCATTTCCGTTAGCTTAGACTTAACTGCCGACGCCGGCCAGGATAACCAATATACATTCTTGACTAAATTAAAGGAGTCGATCGAAGACACCGACGGTCATGCAGGAAAACTTTCAGTTTCAATTTACGACGCTGATGGAGACGCCGCATCGTCAGCCGCCGCTGAAGCTCAATACGCGGTGATAACTCAGGACTCGCCAGGACGAGCTGGTAACAGGCCGATTACATTATCGCATGCATCTATTGGTAACTTAACGATTGTATCTGCATTTACGGGCGGAGTCGGTGAAAGAATATTCTCTGAAGCCGGTACGGGCGTCGCTACTACTGATGGTATTAGATATGCAAACGTCTTGCGCGGTGTGCTAATGTACCCATCTGGTGTGGTACCTTCGCTTGCAGCTTCTCGTACTGCAATTACTAATAACTCTCCAGTCGGTAAATCTAGTCTTAAGGCAACTGCCCACGCGGAAATTAATTTTCTAAACGAAATTACTGCTACACGTACTATCATAGTAACAGACGGATCTACTTCTCGAACTTACCGCGCCGTTAACGATGGTAGCGAAGCCGGCTTAGATTTTAAGCGAGGTAACTCAGGCGGTAACGCTGCCGCTAAAGCCGCCTTGGCCGCGACTGATTTCGCAAGAGCTGTTAACGCATCCACAGGCCACTCTGGCACAATTCGTGCTGTGGCATCAGGTTCAATGGTTACGCTTAGTCAGCTAATCGCAGGTTCGGCTAAGAACACTGCAATAGCAACAACGATAGAATCTACCGTAGCTTCCATACCTTCACACTTCGAAGGTGGAGCAGATTCAGTTCCTCAATATGCTGGTTCAACCGCAGCTTTTGGTATAAAGCCAAACAGGGTAGGTCACGAAAATGGTGGCTCACAATTGGGTAATGTAACTACGACAAGCGGAAAGCAAGAGTTCATTATGATTCTTAATGGTCATAAGTCGACTCAAAACAACCCAAGCGCTTTAACGGCATCATTTGATCCTCAAGCGTCGAATTACTTTCCGAATGTATTGAATACTGACCCAACTGCAATTCAGACAACTGGTCATTATCTATATACTCACTACGACGTATTTAGCACCTACGCTACGCCAGCTGGTACAGGTAATCCATACCTAACGTCGCAAGGTCAGGCAGGTACTGATGTCGCAATGTTACTCTCTACAAGGGGTGACCGAAATACGGGCAGCGCCACAAAGGCAAACGCGGAATCATTTTCTGATAGATTCCGAACTGCGGTATCTCCAACGATTGTGTCTCAAAAGCTTGGTGGCGTAAATCAACCATTATTTAGACTACACTCTCTTGATGATGGCGCGGGTGGAAATAGTGTATATAAGATAACGGTAGAAAATATAAGGAGATCACAGTCTGATAAAAACAGATATGGAACATTCGATCTTCTTATAAGAAGCTTCACAGATAATGATCGTGAGCCTGTGGTACTAGAAAGATTCTCTAGCTTAAGCCTTGATCCTAATTCGGAAAGGTTTATTTCAAGAATTATAGGTGATCAAAGATTATTCTACGATTTTGATAAACGAGCGGGTAGCCAAAAGTTAACCCTCGCAGGAAAATTCGCGAATAACTCAAGCTATGTTAGAGTAGAATTAGCAGACTCTGTAGAGAATGGTACGATGGACGCAACCGCGTTACCATTCGGGTTTAGAGGGCCGCAGAAGCTTAATATTGATAATGCCGATGCGTTATATTCACCGTCTGGAATTGTAGACACAGCTGGAAACGCGTTATTAGACGCAACTAATATCGCACATAAGTCGATGGTCGCACCACCTCTTCCAATGAGAAGAAACCTGGCGGTGGGCCAAACACCAAAGAAGAGGCTTGTTTCATCCCTAAACTGGGGTATCCAGTTTGAGATTGATGATTTATATAATGAGCCAAATAAAAATAGCAAGGTCGTAAGTTGTGCCGAATCATGGACAAAGTATTTTCCTGATTTTGATCAAGACTCATTGGCTTTAGTAACTGCAAGAAAGGGTTCAGCAGCGGCTGATTCACATAATAACAACTTATTTACTCTTGAAAATATTCAGGTACTTACTTCTAGCGCTGGTATTCCTGATTCAGCCGAATGGGCTGCTGCAGAATATAGAAGAGATGGTGTTGTAGACGATAGTATTGTTGATACCAACGGTCTCGCGGCTTCTGGCAGATCAAGATTCTTAAATACAACTACCGACCTAGACTTAGGTTCCGTTAGAAGATATCTTAAGTTTAATCTTTTCGTTGCTGGTGGTTTTGACGGTACAGAGATTTTTGATAAAGAAAAATCAGCGTTATCCGATATAGCTATTATGAGAGAAGTTGATGATGTATCAAGACAGGGTGGCAAAGAAGGCGCGACTGCCGCAACCTATATGAAGGCAATCGATGTCTTGGCTGAAAGAAGTGATGTAGATATTCAACTTCTTGCGATTCCAGGTATAAGGCAATCCCTGGTAACAGACAGAGCAATTGACGCTGTTGAAGAACGATTCGATGCCATGTATATTATGGACGCGATTGTATACGATACAGAAAATACAGTGGTTACAGGCTCAGCGCAAAAGGCAAGCGTATCAAATACGGTGACAAGATTCAATAACAGAGTTCTTGATTCAAGCTTTGCTGCTGCATACTTTCCAGATGTTATTTTAAGTGATCCATCCACTGGCCAGAATATCCAGGTTCCGCCTTCTGTTCCGGTCCTTGGTGCCTTTGCTCTTAACGATCAATTAGCACACCCATGGTACGCTCCCGCGGGCTTCACGCGAGGCGCCATGGCCAATGTAGCTGAGACCCAGGTTAAGCTTAATAGAGATAATCTAGATTCACTTTATGATGTAGACATTAACCCAATCACAGCATTCCCTCATACTGATGGTGTTGTGGTGTTCGGTCAAAAGACACTACTAAGAACACAGAGTTCTCTTGATAGGGTTAATGTTCGTAGATTACTTATTGAGCTACGTAGAAGAGTAAGGCGAGTGGCTAATAGCTTTATCTTTGAGCCAAATAGAGAGGCAACTCTCGCTAGATTCTCCGCCCAGGTGAATCCAATATTACGACAGATTCAACAGCAGCAAGGTGTTGATAGGTTCTTGGTAAAGATTGATACTACTACCACTACACAAACAGATGTAGAAAACAATACGTTGCGAGGAAAGATATTCTTGCAACCCACACGTTCTGTTGAGTTTATTTCACTTGACTTTGTTATTACAAATGCAGGTGCAGAAATCTAATATAGAGTATATTTAAAAGGAGATTAGGAGAAAAAAATGGCCGAAACATTAAATGTCTCAAGCATGTTGCCAAATAAATTTGAGCCAAAGCGAAAGTTTAGATGGGTCTTTGCAATCGAGGGTATCGATGCTTATCTAGTTAAGACAGCGAACCGTCCGACTGTTAACACAGCGAATATTGAAATTCCATTCATGAATTCAACTCGTTATATCGCTGGTAAAACCAAGTTCGATGCAATTAGTTGTACAATACACGATCCAATTGCACCGTCTGGTGCACAGCAGGTAATGGAATGGGTAAGAACTCACTTTGAATCTGTATCAGGTCGTTCTGGTTACGCAGATTTTTATAAGAGAGATTGCCAGCTTAAATTGCTTGATGCAGTAGGTACAGTTGTAGAACTTTGGGATATCAAGGGTTGCTTTTTAGAGTCCGCTAGCTTTGGTGATCTAGATTACGGTTCAGAAGATCCTGCAGAGATTTCTCTCACGATCAGATTTGACAACTGCGTACTTCAGTACTAATCTTACAATATAAAAAATAATTTTCTTTTAAATTGTGACTTGTCAAGAAGCGCTTTGCGCTTCTTGACTTTTTTTATTTACTCTTCTTAATTCTCCTTTTAAATTTAATACTAACAATATGCCAGCGAGGTGCTTATATGAGTGAAGGTAATAACGAGGCTCGACAAGAGCTGTTTGGTTCTACTGCCCCGAACATGCCAACAAAGAATGTGATGAGGGATGATTTTGGGTTTGAAGTACCTATAGAGGCTGTTCCTCTACCGTCTAAAGGAAAAATTTATGATGCAGATAGTCCGCTTCATGGAAAAGAGACTTTGGAAATAAAGGCCATGACAGCCAAAGACGAAGATATTCTTACTTCTCGCGCCTTAATAAAGAAAGGTACCGTTATAACTGAGCTACTACGCTCTTGTTTGATAGATAAATCTATTAATCCTGATGATATGGTATCTGGTGATAGAAACGCGATTATGACTGCTTTGCGTGTTACGGGTTACGGTTCAGAATATAAGGTCGAGGTAGAGTGTCCTGCATGTGGTGAAAGATCAAGCCAAAGCTTCGATCTAACAGATATGCCTATTAATACTTTGGATATTGATCCAGTCTCGATTGGTGCTAATGTTTTTGAGTTCACATTACCAGTGACTGGGTTACCTGTTAGGTTTCGATTTCTAACCGGCGCAGAAGAGCAGGAAATAATGACCATTTCGGAGAGAAGAAAAAAGAAAGGTCAAACTGCCGACAATATGATAACCCAACGCTTGACTTATTCTCTAATCGAAGTGAATGGTATCAGGGATAAGACAAAAATCCAGATGTTTGTTAAGAATATGCCGGCTAAAGACTCTTTATCATTAAGAAGATTTTTAGACAATAATGAACCAGGTATAGATCTTGCAGGCTGGATGGAGTGCCCTCATTGTACCGAAACTTCGGAGGTAAAGCTCCCTCTGGGAGCCTCGTTTTTTTGGCCTGACGCCTGAGCATAAAGAAGTATTTCTAAACCATATATTTCTTTTGATGTATTATATGGGGTTTGGGTATAGAGAATGTTACTTATTACCAGTTTGGCAAAGAATTTGGTTCATAGAAAGAATCAATAAAGAAATTAAGGAATCTAATAAGAATAATGGTGGTGAGGGTGCTGCAACTAGGGCAGCGCATCACAATGATCCAAATGTTCGAGCAATGATGGGTCGACATCGTGCTAATGTTCCGGCAAAATTGAGAAGATTTACATAATTAAGAATATGCTTAATGAAATAAAATGGAAAGATTTTTTTGCTGATTGCGCGACATACGTTATTAGTGAAAATAAAAGCTTCAGAATAAACGGGGATAAGAAGATCGCAGAAGCAACCGCAAATGCCTTGTCTAGCTCCAGGAAGCTATATAACGTATTGTGTTCTGAGCAGTCTTCTATTTTAGAGGTGAAAACTGCTATTATTAGTAAAAAGAAAGCAGCGAATCAATTTCTAAAAACCACCGGCATTTGTTGGCCCTTTTAACCTATTGCGTACGTATTTTATCGGTGCGTAATAATTATTCCTAGTGGTTAACTTTTTGGGGGCAGCGTGTCTGAAGATTTGGGAAAACAGGTTGAGTTACAGGCTCAATTAAACAAGCTTCTACAAGACCGCATAAAACTTCAAAATCAATTAAATTCTGCATGCGGACAACAGGCCGGCTGCGCTCAGCAAATGAATGAAGCTGCTGAAAAGGCCACCGCTAATCAAGAAAAGCAGGCAAAGGGCCAGCAAAAGATAACGCAAGAGCAAGAAAAGGCTCGCAAATCACAAGAAAAATCTGGTAAAACCGCAGACGGATTCTTTTCTAAGATCACAACCGGTCAAGCTGCCGCAACTGGCGGTGTTATGGGGTTAGTCAAAGGCTTTAAGGATATGGGCTTTTCCCTTAGTGGGATGGGTAAGCTAATAAAGAGTTTCGTATCCGGATTGTTCAGTATCGGTGTGGCTATTATTAAGATGCCTTTTAAGATCTTTAGCGGTCTTGTTGGCATGGCTAATAATATGGCCCAAGCCGGAGTTGCGCTAAGGCAAGCGTATGAAGACGTGCGTAAAGAATTCGGTTCATTCGCAGAAGGTCCTGCCAAAAATGTAATCGCCGGCTTTAAGGATATGACAAAATCTGCCAATAATTTAGGTGGCACTGGTTTATCCGTTTCAAAAGTTTATGGTTGGGGCCCCGATGGCATGGCTGCGATGTTGAAGGACGTAGCTGACATTGCTAAGGGTCTTGGATCTGCAATGAACCTATTGGGTGATGAGTTTGGTAAAGTTGCTCAAAAAGCCGCAATGTTTAAAAAGGGTATGGGTCTTTCTGGCGAGCAAATGGGCAAACTTATGAAAGATGCCAAGCTATCTGGTAAGTCTCAAACTGAAATGATGACTGAAGTTGGTAGCATGTCATTACAAATGGCTAAAAAGTTTGGGCTTAGCTCTAAAGATATTGCTCGAGATATAGCTGACATGAAGGGTGACTTTGTTACGTTTGGTAATGTGAGCACAACTCAAATGGGGGCCGCTTCGGCTTACGCTAGAAAACTTGGCATGACCATGAAAGATCTTAAGGGTGTGGTTGACAAGTTTGACAACTTTGAAGGAGCCGCAGATAGCGTATCACAATTGAATCAGGCATTTGGTATCCAGCTTGATACGATGAAGATGATGAACGCTGAAAATCCAGCAGAGCGAATTGATATGTTGAGAGAATCCTTCTTCGCTGCTGGTAAGTCTATAGAAAATATGACTCGCCAAGAAAAGAAGCTTCTACAACAACAAACAGGTCTAACTGAATCTGCACTAAAGAACGCTTTCGCAGCCGAAAACCAGGGTATTGCGTATGAAGACTTTGCTGACGCTGCCGCCGATTCTGAAGAAGCGCAAATGTCAGAAAAAGAGGTAATGCTTAAGCTTGCCGAAGCTATTGAAAAAATCACCAAAACCGGCCCACAGTTTACTGGAATTTTTGATGCATTTTTCAAAGGTTTTGGTAAGGGTATGGCTTATCAAAAAGATTTTAGGGCTTTGCTGTCAACAATTCGTTCATTTTTGTTTGTTGTATATGACTTTGGTAAGAAAATCGGTGGTGTGTTTGCCGATATATTGGCAGAAACTGGATTGCTAGGGGGCTTGCAAGATCTTTTTGATCCTGGTGCTCTTAAGATCTTTTTAGATGACATAATGAAGACTGTCTGTAAGCTCAAGGCTTGGTTAATCGATGGGACAGGTAATCCTGATGAGATCCTACAAGAGTTTACAGATAAGTTTGCCAATTTCTTTAGCGATAAAAAGAAAGCGCTAGGTAAAACAGGCGGCGCGCTTAAGCGTATGGGGCTACTATTTTCAAAACTCTTTGGCGCTGTAACTGGTTGGTTATGGAAGAAGTTGGCTCCACTTTTCACATCTATGTTTGAAAAAGTTGGTGCTTATCTTTCAAAGAACTGGAAGCCAATTGCAATGTTTGTTGCTAAATACGTAATGGCTCCATTATTAATATGGGCTGTAATGAAAGGCTTCGTATTTGCAGCCGGTGCCGGCTTAGCAAAAATGCTCGCAGCAAAATTTCTAGGAATTAAAGCCGCCGCCGCCGCTGCCTCGAAGGCTGGCTCAACAGGGGCTGCTGCTGCTGCATCTAGCGGCGGCTTAGCGGCTTGGCTCCAGTCTTTGGCGATGATGCCTAAGGGAACGATTGGTAAGGCTGCTCAAACATTAATAGCACTTGCTGCCGTATTTTCTGTGGGTGTCGTTATGTTCGCCGGGGCATTTTGGGCTGCTGGTAAGCTATTAAGGAAAGTTAGCTGGAATACTATGGCGAAGGTTCTGGTAATGGTAGCAGCCAGCATGGTCGCCACCGCTGGCCTAATAACTGCAGCTCTTATACTTGACGCAATGAAGAGCCAGATGGGTCAAGCTATTATTGGCCTGTTGGCTGCAGCTGCTGTATTTTCGATTGGTATGATTGCCTACGCTGGTGGCATCTGGGTTGTTAATAAAATACTTTCAAAAGTTCCCATGATGCAATTCTTAAAGCAGCTTGGGGTTATTGTTCTTTGTATGGCAATTACTGGATTAGCAATAATCGCAGCTGCTTTGCTTGTGGCTGATGGCGGTACAACAGCTGGCCTGGCTTTACTTGGTACGCTAGCGGCGGCACTATTGTTCAACGTTGGTATGGTTGCTTTTGCCGGTGGTATTTGGGTCGTTAGTAAGATATTAGCCAAAGTAGACTTAGGTAGATTTTTAAAACAACTAGGCACTATAGTACTTGCAATGGCTGCAACTGGATTGATGATAGCCGGCGGGGCAGCAATTGGTATGATGGGCCCTGCTCTTCTTTTGGCTGGAGCCGGCATCGTCGCTGCTGCCGCATTATTTACTGGAGGTATGCTCGCATTTGCAGGTGGTATTGCGATTGTTATGGCTGCGATTAATAAGATATCTGGCTTCGATAAATTTCCAAGTAAGCTCAAGGTAGTTGGGCTAGCAATGCTGGCCACTGTTGGATTATTGGGAATGGCAGCTGTTGGTGTATTAGCTGGTTTGGCTTATCCATTAATAATAGCGGGTCTTACCGCCTCTGCCGCTCTTTTTACTGGTGGTATGCTATTATTCGCTGGGGCTATAGCTACTGTAGATAGAAAATTCAAAATGAAAAAAGGTTTTGAGAAGAAACTGGATATTGTCCAGGACGTAATAAATATGACCGCCGAAATGCTAAAAATAGCTGGTAAGATGGGACTTACGGCGTTATTGGGCTTTGGTGGTCCTTCAATAGACAGCGGCGCTGCCTTCTTTATCGAGTCCGGACCTAAGTTATTCGAGATGGTAAAGAGTATTGACAAGATAAAAATCCCAGACCCCAAGAAGACAGCAGCTGTTGTAGGGATTGTAAAAGATTTAATAATGGCGATGTCTGCGCTTAAATCGCTTGTTCCAGAGCAAGGTGTATTTAGCTCTATTGCAACTATGTTGTCTGGCGGTTCTCCAAAGGCGTTAGTTTCTGAAATGGGTACATTTATTACTTCAATCTTAGATAAACTGCAAGAGTGTGTGAAGGGGTTTGTCAAGCTTGCGCAAGGTATGAGCAAGTCAGATTTAGAAAAGGGTAAAGTCGTTGCAAGCATGATTAAGGCGATTGCAGACGTTGCCGCAGCTATGGCGCCTACATTGAAATTAATATCAGAGGATGCTTCGTACGCTACAACAATGAAGCTATTATCTGCCGGTACGGTAACTCACAAGACTGGTACTGCTATGGAAGGTATGACCGTATTTTTCGATAAACTTATAGAGAAAATGCCACCGCTAATTACAGCTTTAGTTGAAGTAATGACAAAAGCTATGAAGGGCAAAGATCCAAAGAAAGTTTCCGCGCAGGCAGATGTTCTTGGCAAGATTATGAGCTCTGTAAAAGATGTGATGGCGGCTGTAGGCGAATTCCAAAAGATGGTTGGAAAGCAGGACGGGTGGCTAACATCTACTAAGGGCGCGATGAAAGAAGTTGAAAAGATGTTCGATCTGGTCGCTAAGTTGGTTGGTCCGGGCGGGGCTATCAATAAAATGATAACCGCAATGATAGAATTAGCAAATCAGCTCGTCAAACTAAATACAATTAAGCCTGAAGATATGAAAAATCAGATTAAGGTTCTTGAAACTATCGCGGGTGATGTATTACCTAATCTGGGTAATGCTATGCAAAAGATGTCTGAAATAGAATTCCCAGATCTAACCGAAAAAACAGGGTTCCTTGGCGGTGGTACCTCTGTGAAAGATCAAATCTTAAATGCATTTGACCAAATGGCGACGTTGATCACTGACGGGAACAAGAAATTAACTTCGATTTCTAGTATTTCCGCCCCATTTGATACGCTTAAAGACGCAATGTCTGGTTTAGAATCAATAGCTAAGGGATTTGACAATGATTATTTTGGTTCTTCTGGCACCGTCGTAAAGGCAGCGCAGGGCCTTGTCGAGTCTTATAACGCAACTTATGCTGCTCTTTCAACGCTAACACAGGCTCCGATGGATTTAGACATTAAGCTCCAGACATTTGCAGACGCAATGGGCATGGATAGCTCTACATTTACGATTGATAATGAAAAACTTAATTTTACAGTAAATGTTAACGTGACCATGGATGCTGAAAAGTTAAGTGATACGTTAACGGATAAACCAACAATGGGCAAGAAAACTATGAAACTAGCAGCGGGTGGATAAAATGACTAAAGAAGAAAAAGAAGAAATTGAAAAAGTTTATGGGGGTCTTTTAAAAGATTTTCCCTTTGACAAATATGATGAAATAATAGATAATATAAAGAAGCTTTTTGCGCATCCTTCTGCTAAAAAGGGCCTACTTAAGCATATAAAAGAAGAATTAGTGGATAAGAAATAGTGTCTGATGAAAAGAAAATATATCCTGAAGGATCTGGTGAATTTGGAGCACCTGACTCCGGCCGTCCTGGTAAAGTGGAATTTGACAAGGATGATCTGACTAGTCACACAAAGGCCACACTAAAGGATTATTTAAGCGGTTTAACGCACGGCAAAAAAAATGCGTTTCCAATTTCTCATGCTTCTTTAATAGATCCCAAGACGAAGGAAAAGAAAAGTCTAGATGATGAAATAGACACAAGGGCAAATTCTGAAGATAGGATAGCAGAGATTAGAGTCGATACAAACGATTCACAATTTGTTTCTTTGTCTAGAGATTCTCAGGAAGCAAATGCGATGAGAACGTATTCTGATTCTGGGAAGTTTACTGATATAGAAGATAAGTCTTCGACGCTTAAGACATTTTTTGATAAAAACAAAAGAGGTCCAGGTCATAGCTTGCTTAGGGATATTAAGCCCACTAAAAAATATGATAATGGTGAGTTAACAGACCCAACTGGCGTCGATAAAGAAATCTATAAAATTCCCGATGACGCACCAACAGTGCAAAAAAGAATTTCAGCAATTCTCACTAACAACAATAGGTTTTCGCCTTCACCAGAATCGCCCTATATTAGAGATGGGCAATATACGAAACCTGGCGCAGCATATGGTTCTATTCAAAAAAGCCTAGGTATGTACACTAGCAATTCACCCGCTGGTGATCTTGCTATAAATGATTTAAGAAAAATTGCTCATTCATTAATGCTAAAACAAACCGGACATTCTGGTCCAGATGGAAACCCAGATAGCGAAAATTTTATTACAGTTGCTCCAGGATCATTTGTAGATACTCGAGTTCCAATTCGAGACACATACGCTTCTCATGCCCATAAAGGATCTGGCCGGAGAGGGCGCCCATCACTAGATGCCGTTGTGCAGGATGAAGATGATGATGATCACTTTTTCAAATTTAATGATGGTAAGTCTTATGGCGCTACAAATTCTCATTTGGAGCCCTTTACAGGTAATCCATTAGCAGCAGTTACTTTTATCCTCCAGGGACTTATAACACTATTTGGGCTAAGTTTTGTTATTGGTATATTCTTAGAGCAGCTTTTTAAAGAATTTACTGATGAAAGAGCCCAAGGCAAAGACCCCGGATCACTTCCGCTAGGTAAGTCAACAGATGCACCAGCAGCTGCCTTAATTGATATAGGGGTTCCCTATCTAAGGTTTCCAGTATTCACATGTATAGCTTATGGTCTTGCTGCATTTTTTAGAATGAAATGGCCCAAAGCTAGACCTGATGATGATTTAGGGAATTTTATTTCTTTGGGACTCTGGTTTGCAGGTGAAGCAATCAATATATTCGAGTTTATCGATAGGATTAACGAGTCTAAGGGCTTCTATGTTAATTTAATGCGTAACATTATGAGGGACAATTCGAAGATCATAGACACCTTTACGGATCCGTTATTGGTTCTAGGCGCAATTGGTGAAGCGGCTCTTCTGGGTGGCTCTATCAAGGCTGTATTGGTAAAACTTTTATCGTTGTTTTCTGGTTTGTCATCATTTCGATTCTTTATGGCGGTTGCGATTGTAGGTGAGCGGTGTAAGATGGGCGAAATAAGGGATTTTTCTGGTCTTGGTGGTCAATTAATAGAAACTATACAAGATAATGGCGCCACTCGAGTGACCAAGAGCCGTGTACACAAAACGTCTAATGCTCTGGTATGGCGCCATCGTTCTGCTCCAGCAAAAATGATTTTACCTGTTGAGCTTTTGAATGCAAAAGGGATAGTAAATAACGGCCCAGATATTATGACGGCAGTCGCTGCGAAGGTCGGTGATTACGAAGGGACAGAAAGCCATAGAAGAAGAATTGATTTTGTCGACAACGGTAGAATTTCATCTGATGATGTTCTGAAGTTTGAAGACGAACTCGAATCCGAGTATATGCCATTTTATTTTCACGATCTTAGGACAAATGAAGTAATAAGTTTTCATGCATTTATAACTGATATGAAGGATTCATTCTCTGTTTCTTATACTGATACCGACGCTTATGGTCGTATTGATCCTGTGAAAATTTATAATAAAACTGCTCGCTCAATAAGCGTTGGTTTTTGGTTAATAGCAACCTCTCAAGAAGACTTTGATTCAATGTGGCTAAGTATTAATAAATTAACAAACATGGTTTATCCTCAATGGTCCGAGGGTCGCCAGTTAGCCTCAGAGGGTAAAAGCTTCATAATGCCCTTTTCACAAATTCCCACTGCTAGCCCAATGATTCGATTAAGGGTTGGTGATTTTATTAGATCAAATGGTAGTAAGTTTAATCTACAAAAGCTGTTTGGTTTACAACATGCGTCTGGTGAAGAGCCTAAGTTCACATTCGGTAAGAACCCCGGGATAAAAGCAGAAAAAGCGAATAAGGATGTTGATAAAGCTAGGGACGTTATAGTGGGTCAAGCCGACGTACTAAGCGAGCAAGACACATTTGGCGTAGGCAAGTTTGCTATTTTAAGAAGATCTACTGCACACCCTTACGTTACTTTAAAGAAGGGTGGAGCAGCTGGTGGTCTTTTGGGCCCACCTACTTTACCATTTTATACGTGGACTCGCGGAGATGCTATAGTCAAAATTACTAAAGCTGAAGATAGGCCGGGTGCACCCGATGTTGATACTAGCAAGGGTGAAGAGTACGTTATGAAAAAGCCCTATCAATATCGCGTAGAGTTTCAAAATCCGAAGGATCCAGCAAATCCGCATGACAAGGCTGATTTCGAAATGATCGTCTTAGCTTCTGACATGAAGGTAATAACAACGGAGGCCGAACCTATAGAGAATAAATTAAATGATCTAAAAGAAGCTGCTGACGCAGGTGAATTTTTTGATCCAGAAAAGAACTCTATTATGAAGGCATATGAGTCTACCCGCGGTAGAGGCCTTGCGGGATTTATTTCTAGTTTAGATTTCGACTATACAGACGCAACTTACGAAACTGGATCAATCACTCGTAGAGCGCCAAAGATGGTAAAGGTATCGATTAGTTTTGTGCCAATTCACGATATCGCTCCTGGAATGGACAGCCAGGGTGGTATGCGTGCACCACTTTACCCTGTCGGTGATATATCTGCGCATCTCGCCGGCGATGAGTTAGCAAATGTTGAAGAATATGGTGTAAAATCGTCAAAAGCACAGGAATCGTTTAAGGAGACGCAAGGCTCTTTGGGTCGTAGGCAAGATGAATAAAGGAGGTTTGGTTTGAGAAGATATGGGCCAGCCCCCATTATGGGAGGGGGTACTTTTTACGGTACGTATATCCCAAGTAAAATATTAAGAGAAGCAGCTTTAAGCGGTACAATATCTATACGAAAAGACTACCTTAGAGAAGGTGAAAGAATGGATACTATCGCTGGAGTTGAGTATGGCGACTCAAGGTTGTGGTGGATCATCGCAGGTGCCAGTGGTATTGGTTGGAGCTTGCAGGTCCCACCTGGGACCTATTTGTTGGTACCTACCAATTTAATGCAGGTAGCAGCCCTGGTATAAGGTGAACATCGATGGCTAGAGGTACAAAAACTAGGCTAAATCAAGCTATAGAAGATCTCAAGGCTTATTTTGGCGTATTATCTCAAGATGATCTATTTAATGTCCTTATGGGCGTATCGACAATGGATAACCTCCAAAAGGCTAATTTCGATATGGTCCAAGGCAAGCCTGCTCCTGAGCCAGGAATTGCTGCGATAATAGGCATGCTACAATCGAACGAAACTGCCTATTTTGCTCATGAGATTATTGCAAAAATAAACGAATTTAAGACCAAAAGTGGTGATGCTGAAAAGCTGGTTTCTGATGCGCTAATGGTGGTGTATGAAGATTCAGAAGCACAATTAGGTGACAAGATAGGTGTTAAGACTTCAATGTCTCAATTGGTGGTACCCATCAATAAAGATCCAAGAGACAAACCACCAATAGAACCCAACCAAGATGTTACAAACCCGAGTAAAGATAAGCCAGCTCTTTCTGCTTTTGTTGTTTTAAAAAATACGTTGAACCCTACAAAGAGGGGTACACCGGCTGCTGAAATTTTTATGAATACTATTCCCACTCTAGAAATGTCTAGATGTGTACCTTTTCTCGACGTAACATTAATCCCATCCGTTCCTGCGTTATCTGACGACGGTACAGTTCAAACAATATCTTTATTACAATTTTTAAGAGGTAACTTTAAGCCTGCCGGAGGCTCAGCAGACGAGACTATTGCCAAGGGCATTGATCTTAAGGTAAGAAAAAATGTCTTAAATACTCCACCGCCAAAAGTTAGCGATGAAAGTAAAAAGAAGCAAGATCCTTCGTTAACTTCTGCTGGTATGGAAATTTTTACTTCACCTCAAACACTTGTCATGGGTGATGAGTCATATACACCGCATGCTCCTGAATCTAGAGGCGCGCCTGTTATAGACAGGTTTAGACCCTTTATGAGCTTAAAGGACTTCAAGGTAAATTTAGTACCGTCTGCTGGGCTATTGACGTTTAAGTCAGCAGAGATGGGCCTTATTTTACATGACAGATCTAGACTCGCCGAAATCGCTGAATTTGTTAAACCAGATCTATATGGAAAAACGCAGATGTTGGTTACCTACGGCTGGTCTCATCCTGATGGTAATCTGCCAGGGAATGTTTACGGAAGATTTTTGGATAGTCTAAAGTGCACTGAGAAATATGGCGTCGTTAATTCTAGCTTTACGTTTGATAATGTTGGGCAAGTCAATATAACACTTAAGTTATCGCTAAAAGGATCTGCACAAGTAGAATTATCCAAAATATCTGCAGGCGCTGCCGTCAAGGATGCGTTAAAAGATGTTGAAAGACTTACTGAGGCGCTAAAAGGCGCTCGTAAGCAAAAGCCTGGTGGTGCAAAAGGGGCAAAAAAGATTGATGGTGGTCAAATAGTGTCCAGGATGTCTGATACTGGATCTGCTATGGGGTTTAATAAAGAGACAGGTAAGAAAATAGACGAATTTATTAAAAACGCCAGAAAAGTCGGCGCGCCTGGTAATCTAAAAAAAGTCCTACCATTATTAAAGAAGTTAAAAAATGCAGTCCCTAAAGCCCAAAAGGCCATGGCGCGCATTGTTGCAAAGAAAGTTGGAGATGTATCCAAAAAAAGGAAATTATCGCTACAAGCGAGCAAAAAAGAGCTTCTAGATCCTTTTATGAAAACTTTTGTAGGACATAATCAGAAATTTGTAAATATCAATGAGAATGATGTAGGGTACACTACTTTTGGTAATCTTGTTTTGGCGTTCTGCGGATATCCACTTTGCGGTACTGGCCAATTTGATGAAGTGCAATTCATATTCTATACCTTCAACAGCCATGCTTCATATATGAAAGATGCACCAATATCTAGCTTTCCAATCAGTATTCAAACATTTACTCAGAAATTTAGGGAAAAATGTAAAACGTCTACGAATATGCCTATCGGCGCGTTTATTAGGTTTTTATCAAAAGAATTTGTTTCAAGCCAGACTGCGGAAGCGTATGGGCTAACAGATCTATACGAAAAAGATAAAGAGAATCCTGGTAAAATTAAGCTTAAAAAAGTTTTTGAAGATGAGGGTGGAAAAACGCTGCTAAAGAGTGTAAAAGACTTAAGGTTAAAAGACGCGTATGGAATAAAAGACGAAGAAGCTGATATTAATTTTAAGGTCCCCAGAATACAAATGCAGGCAGAGTGTCTAACTGCTGATGAGGATGGGAAATCAATTTATAGAATCCATATTTTCGATCAAAATTCTACTTCACATACGACGTTGGCACAGATATGGCAGGCTTCCCAACAGGAAGCTATTACGCCGTTTACTAGCGGTATCGCAAAAGCCGCCAGAAAAGAAAAGGATAAAAGCGGAAGCAAAGAAGAATTCATATCTCAGATTAATGCTGCTTTAAAGAGTGGAATTTTAGAAGCGATTCCATCAACTACTGAGATAACAGAATCTGATGTTGAAAGTGGAAGCGTAAGATTTCGAGTCAAGAAAGACTTTACATACGTAAAAGATTTTTTGAAATCCGTTATGCCCACCATCATATACGGTAATAATACCACGAACGTAATAACAGCTAATCTCGCATCAATGAATAACCCTGCAATGACCAGCATTAATATGAGAAGATCAGGGTTGGGGGCAGGTACTTCTGCATTAGGCTTAAGGGAGTCTGGCTTACCATTACAGATTGCACCAACCAGACTCTCGCTACAAACCATGGGCTTTCCAATTGCTACAATCGGTCAAACATTTTTTGTGGATTTTGGTACGGGTACCAGCGCTGATAATATCTACTGTGCATCAAAAGTTAGTCATACAATTTCTGCCGGTAATTTTCAAACAAGTTGGGAGTTTCAACCCCTAAATGCTTATGGCTCATATACCAATATCGGAAATGCTGTAAATCAAGCGGTCGCAGAAATTGAGTCTGATTAAATTGAAAATCTGTATTCAGATTTATACAATTATTCATGAGACTGCTAATAGATAGATCGCTTTTCGGGCAAAATCGGTATCTTTTGCTAGATGGTAAAGAATACGCTTGGGTTGACAATAGCGATGTAGATCATGATCTGTTTTTAGATATTAACGAATCTAACACTCTAAATGAATATTTGAGGCTATACGATATTGATCCAATAGAATTTATAGACAAAAAGTATAAAGCAATGATGAATGTAGTTGCTGCGCACTCCCCAAACTGGAAATACGTTTTACCGAAATCTGTTTATTCTAAAAAGCTAGATATTCTTAATACGTTCCTTGAGGACACATACCCTATTATCAATAAAGATAATTACGCAAAAACATTAGAGGCCGGGAATTTTATATTAAGGCAGCTCGAGGAATTTAAGCCCAATAAAGAAGTATTAGGTTCTAAAATAGAAAATCCGACGATTAAAAAAATAATACAATCTTTTACCCCGGGCAGTAATGGCTTAACTAAAAAGCTAACTTATGATAGGTTTAAAACCGTAACAGGTCGCTTGGTGGTGCAAAACGGACCGCAAGTATTACTTCTACCTAGACGTATGAAGAATATTTTTGAAAGCAGTTATTCCGAGGGTAAGATTTTATGGGTTGACTTTGTGTCTCTAGAGCCACGTTTTGCAAAATTGCTAACAAGCGACGTAGCTAAAAAAGACATTTACACAGATATAATAAAAGAATACGACTTGTCTTATAGCAGAGAAAAGGTGAAAGCAGCTGTTTTATCTACATTATTCGGCGCTGGTTTGTCAAAATTAACAGAAATTGTGGGCAAGGAAGCATTTATTATCAAAAAGGCGATAGATGAATATTTTAATCTCAAACATATTTTGTCTATGACTGGTGATTATAGTAAGGGTAAGATCAAAAATTATTTTGGAAGACCTATTCCGCTTAAGAAGTTAACATCGAATGTCGCTGTAAATAACTTTATACAAAGTTCAAGTGTTGATGTGTCACTTATGGGATTTTCAAGCTTAATGAAGGATGCTAGGATGCCGAATACCGTAAAGCCACTTTGTATAATTCATGATGCGCTGGTGTTAGACGTTAAGAATAGTGATATAGAGCAAGTTTACAAGATAATTAATGAAGGGATAGATATTGAAAATGTTGGCCATTTTTTTCTGGAGTGTGATATAATATGAAAGTTTCTATTAAAGATGTTGTGCTAGACATTCTTTCTGAAGAGAAAGAAGAAGGCAATGAACCGAAAAAAGAAAAGAAGCTAAAACCTGGTGTAGAGGCTTCAACTGGATCTGGTAGATTTTCTGCTGGTGTTAATGAGGCCGGTGCCCTTGCCAAAGAAGATCCGAAGCAATTAATGAAAAATCTGCAAATAAGATCTGCTACGGGTGGAAATGATATCGAAAGAGTGAAGGTGTTGCTCAAGCAGGCATTTGTCGGTGCTGATGCAATGAAGGCGGTATACACATCGCTAAAGACTGTTACTAAAGGAGAAAAAACTGGGTT
>CETH01184574.1_pt1 | contig 24505 bp, 20 predicted proteins | sample 361461 | NCBI WGS metagenome assembly CETH01 (sample SAMEA2622695, study PRJEB7988) | marine metagenome | isolation source: saline water (ENVO:00002010), including
AATTGTATACAATTGGCGCATCTGTTTATCAGCAAGGCAATCCATCCGCTTCACCTCAAGCCGATTCTAATTCTTCTTCTGATTCTTCATCCCCTCCTAATGGAGACGACGTTATTGATGCTGATTTTACAGAATCTAAGGAATAATCTTTTAGATCTTTTTCTTATCAATTTCATTTGCTATCCATTCAGCACATGCAGGTGCTAGCAATATTCCATTACGAAATAAGCCTGTACATAGCAATAAATTTTCATCAATAACTTTTATAATAGGTGAGTAATCTTTTTTAGGTCTGCATCTGATTCCATACCATTTACGAATAGTTCTAGCTTCTCTTGTCCATTTAGGAAGATAAAGATTATGCAAATATAGATTGTTTAATTCATCTTCATCAGCCTTAAGTCCATATTCTAATGTTGAACCAAGAATAAATTGTTTTTCTGAAATTGGAATGATATTTATTCCATTAATGTTAATTATTTTTGGTAATTTTAATAAATTGATATTAGGTTGTTTTACTTCAAGTTCTAATGCCTGTCCTAAAACAGGTTCTAGTTCAATTTTAAAGTTTATAGTTTCTAATAATTTTTGAGAGCCAACTGAATTGCATAAGATTAGAAATTCAGATTTATATTCTTCACCAATTTCATTCACGATCGACCATTTGTTTCTTGAGTTGATAATCTTCTTGATTTGAATAATTTTTTCTTGATAAATGGTTACCTTTTTTGTCTGCAAATATTCTCTAAGAGAATCCATTAAAAGCCTAGGATTTATTCGACCATCATCATGTGAAATAAACCCTTGAATCTTTCTCTTAGGGAAATATCTTTTGAGCTGATAAGTTATTCTCTCATCTAGAAGTTCTACTTTTTTATTAGTTCTTAATGCGATAAATTTTTTCATTTCTAAATATTCTTCATCTGAGTGGGCTAACTTTATTAATGGTCCATCAATGGATAGCTTTATGTCATTTGTTGATAATTCTTCAATCCATTTTGACCACAGTTGCATACTTTTTTGTCTTAATTTCCAACCTCTTCCAGATAGTCTTGAATAGCAATTCCCCATTAATATTCCTAAAGAAGCTCTTGTTGCATTATTAATTTTTTCATTAGGAATATCACTTGTATATTGGTGGTCAAAAATATTTACATCATAACCTCTCTTATGTAGTAATGCCCCTGTTAGAGATCCTGAGATACCTGATCCAATAATAATAACTTTACTTTTTTCTTTACTCAAAGTATTTTAAATTGTTTTACTTAAATTTTACATAGGCATTGTGCAGTAAAATAAAAAGATTAAGTCAATTAAGTGAAAGTTTAATTTGGATTCCACTTCTATTATTTTAAAAATTATATGTCCTGATCGTCCTGGTTTAGTTTCTCAATTGTCTAGTTGGGTATCTAATAATGGAGGAAATATAATACATGCTGATCATCATTCAGATAATAGAGCTAATTTATTCTTGAGCAGAATTGAGTGGAATTTAGATGGTTTTTATATAAGCAGGAAAGACATTAGTTTAGAAGTAGAGATTTTAAGTGGCAAATTAGGTGGTAGTTTTGAAATAGGATTTTCAGATGAAAGACCTAACGCAGCCATTTTTGTTAGTAAGCAGGATCATTGTTTAATCGATCTTTTATGGAGAATGAAAAGTGCAGAATTGAATATGAGAGTACCTCTCATAATTTCAAATCATCCTGATTTGGAAAAAATAGCAACTGATTTTGGAGCTGATTTTCAATATATAGAAATCTTTCAAGAGAATAAATTAGAGTCAGAAAAGAAAATCATAAAATTATTATCTTTGCATGATATTCAATTAATTATTTTAGCTAAATACATGCAAGTTCTTAGTGATCAATTTTTATCTAATTCTCCTCCTGCAATTAATATTCATCATTCTTTTTTACCCGCATTTAAAGGCGCTCAACCTTATCATCGAGCTTGGGAGAGAGGTGTAAAAGTGATTGGTGCTACAGCTCATTATGTCACTAAAGATCTTGATGATGGACCAATTATTGAGCAATGCATTGTTAATGTAAGTCATAGAGATGATGTAAAAGATCTTATTAGGAAAGGTAGAGATTTGGAGAGAATGGCTTTAGCTAGAGCTGTTCGTCTTCATTTGAAAAAGCAGGTTTTTGTTTATCAAAATAGAACAGCTGTTTTTGCTTAATATTGGTCTTACTGAGATTCAAGATTTAATTGTCTTTCATATATTGATTCTTCATTGAATATTCTTGCAATTAAAAAACTGATAATGCAACAAATTAATATTGGTTTCATTATTAATAAATCTTTAGTTAATGCAAATGCTAAAAACATAGCAGTAATAGGAGCTCTTGAACAACCTGCTACGAAACCTCCCATCCCAGCAAAAACCAATGTACTAGGTACATGCCCTGCAAGAGCTTCTATAAGGCTTGATGCTACAACCCCAATCGAACCACCTAGGGTAAGCATTGGAAAGAATAATCCGCCTGGAGCTCCTGAAGCAGCAGCTAAACCCGTTGTTATAAATAAGATAATAAACGTACTAATAGCTGAGTCAATACTTATGCCTTCTTGAGTAAGTATTTTTTTTATTTCACCAAAATGATAAAAATAACTTGGTAGAAAAGAATAAATTATCCCCAAAAAAATTCCAATAATTGTCATTCTGAGGATTAATTTATTTTTAAATAATAAATTACCAATTCTTTGCATCTTCAAAACATATTGAGTATAAAGTTCAGCTAATATTCCAGATATTATTCCTAGACCAATTAAATAGAAGAAGTCAATTGGTAAAAATGAAATAGATAAATCATATTCTTTTTGAATTAAAAACCCTAAATTCATATCAAATCCTCCTGCATTTGGATCTAATCCAATTGCTTGCAATACATCAGCCGATGCATCAGCTATAAAGGTTGTGAGAATTACTAGCAGAAGAATAACTGGACGTGCTGAATTTAATAGCTCTTCAATTGCATAAATAAATCCTCCTAAAGGCGCGCTGAAAACTGCCGCAATTCCTGCACCACCTCCAGCTGCAACAATTACTCTTCTAAATGCAACTGGTGCCTTTAACCAGCGTGCCATTTGCCATGCAACCGATCCTCCCATTTGAACTGACGGACCTTCTGGACCAAGAGGAAACCCACTCCCTATTGCTATGATGCCTGCAAATAATTTGACTATTCCAATTTTTAAATTCATTGGAACAGATTTATGTTTTAAAAACCCTATTATTTGAATCACTCCTGATCCACTTGCTGCAGGAGCAAGTTGAGTAATTAAAGTACTGGAAATAAATCCACCTATTCCTCCAAGCATTGGTAAAACAAACCATGCAGGAAAATTTTTTAAAAGATCAAGTCTCCATTCATCTAAAACATGAATACCAGATTTAAATAATATTCCTGTAAGAGCAGCTCCAAGACCAGTTAACACTATTGCTAATGAAACAATTACACTTTTTTTCTTGATAATATTTTTAATACTATTTACGGAACTTTTTGGCTTATCTTTTTTATTTAACTGATTCACCATCATATGAATTATTTAAATTTTCACTCCTTCGTTTTTCCTCATTATTTTATTAAATTGCATATATCGGTATAAGTTATCTTCATAAGGTTTAATTTTATTTCTTGTTATTTCTTGATATTCAGTATTACTTGGAATTTTCCCTTTTAATGCACATACTGCCGCCATCTCTGCGCTACCTAAGAAAACTTGAGCACCCTTACCAAGTCTATTATCAAAATTTCTTGTGCTAGTTGAGAATACAATTGCATTGTCTTCAACTCTTGCTTGATTCCCCATACATAAAGAACATCCAGGCATTTCTAGTCTGGCTCCTGCTTCTTCAAAAATCTTATAGTATCCTTCTTCTTTCAATATTTCTTCATCCATACGAGTCGGCGGACATATCCATAATGTGGTCTTCAGTTGACCTTGACCTTCTAGTATTTTGGCCGCTGCCCTGTAATGTCCTATATTTGTCATACATGAACCAATAAATACTTCTTCAATATTTTGATTTTGAACATTTGATATTGATGTCACCTTATCTGGATCATTTGGGCAAGCAACAATAGGTTCTTTGATAGTTGATAAATCAATATCAATGATCTCAGAATATTCCGCATTGCTATCTGGTTCTATTAAATCAGGTTTTGAAAGCCATCTTTTCATATCTTTAATTCTTCTTTCAATGGTATTGGGATCTTCATAACCAGATTCAATCATGTTATGAAGTAAAGCAATATTACTTTCCAAGTATTCGGATACTGTTTCTTTAGATAATTGTATTGAGCAGCCTGCACATGATCTTTCAGCTGAAGCATCTGTAAGTTCAAATGCTTGTTCTAGTTTTAAATCAGGCAAACCACATATTTCCATTATTTTGCCATTAAAGATATTCTTTTTATTTGTTTTTTCGACAGTTAATAGACCTTGTTTAATAGCAAAAAGAGGGATCGCATTTACAACATCTCTAAGAGTGATTCCATCGTTTAATGAGTTTTTAAATCTTACAAGTACAGATTCAGGCATGTCTAATGGCATTGATCCAATAGCAGCTGCAAAAGCAACAATTCCAGAACCACCTGGGAATGATATACCAAGCGGAAATCTTGTATGACTATCACCACCAGTCCCAACTGTGTCAGGTAATAGCATTCTATTTAACCAGCTATGTATTATTCCGTCACCAGGTTTTAATGCTACTCCCCCTCTCTGAGCGATGAAGTCAGGCAATTCTTTGTGTGTAATTATATCAACAGGCTTTGGATAAGCAGCGGTATGACAAAAACTTTGCATAACTAAGTCGGCTGTAAAACCTAGACAAGCTAACTCTTTTAATTCATCACGAGTCATGGGACCAGTGGTATCTTGACTTCCTACTGTTGTCATGATCGGCTCGCATGTTACCCCTGGCAGGACTCCTTTTAGGCCACATGCTTTCCCGACAATTTTTTGGGCTTGAGTAAAACCTGAGGATTTTTCTTTTTCATTTCTAGGTCTTATAAAAATTTCACTAGGAGATTCACCAAGTTTTAATCTTACTTTGTCTGTTAAAGCTCTTCCTATCATTAATTGAATTCTACCTCCTGCTTTAACTTCATCTTTAATGGTGCAAGGCTTTAGCTTAAACTTTGCAATTTCTTCAAATTCATTTGATTCCTTATCAAGTTTTTTGATAATTCCATCACAAGTAAAAATTTTTAATATGTCACCAGTTTGAATATTGCTTACATCGCATTCTATTGGCAATGCTCCAGAGTCTTCTGCAGTATTGAAGAAAATTGGTGCGATTTTACCTCCAATTATTATTCCTCCGGTTTTTTTGTTTGGAACATATGGAATTTCCTCTCCTATATGCCATAAAACAGAATTTATTGCAGATTTTCTCGAACTACCTGTTCCAACAACGTCCCCCACATAAGCTAAAGGTAATCCTTTGGATTTTAAATATTTAATTTCCTTTAACCCATTAGGATCGCGTGTTTCAAGCATGGATAGAGCATGAAGAGGGATGTCTGGTCTTGATGTAGCATGAATTGCCGGGGAAAGATCATCAGTATTTGTTTCTCCATCTACTTTGAAAGCAATGCAATTTATCTCTTCTTGCATATTTTTCTTAGCACTAAACCAGTCTCCATTAGCCCAACTAGAGATAACCTTTTTTGCGAAAATATTGTTATTTGCTAATTCTAATATTTCATTTAATGCATCATAAACTAAAATAGTGTTACTTAGACATTTTGAGGCTATTGAAGCTTGCTTAGTGTCCTTGCTTTGCAGCAATGCGACCAATGAAGCTACATTATATCCTCCAATCATGGTTCCTAATATTTCTGTTGCGTCATATTTGGATATGTAAGGACTTTGTGCTTCTTCATTAGCAATTGATGTAAGCCATCTAGCTTTTACATAAGCAGCTTCGTCAACCCCGGGAGGAATACGATTTTTCAATAAGAAAATAAGTTCGTTTGGATTCTCAATGCAATCTTCTTCTAATAAACTCGTAACCATAAGAGTCTCTTCAGCTGAAAGTGGAAGAGGGGGGATATCCAACTGCTTTCTTTCATATGCTTTCTTGTAATAGTTTTTCAGCATTTTTTCCATTTTCATTACGTAATAAGCTTTAGTACGAATCTATTGTTATTTTTATTATGGAAAGCCGAGATCTAGAAAATGCAATTTCTTTTTCATGATACATGTCAGTATTTTCTCCATTTTCATAATTTATTGAGTATAGCTCTATGATCGCATCTTCTGATTACCAATCGTTAGAATCTACTTCTGATCTTCATGTTGTAGAAACGCGTCCTTTGGTTTCTCCAAGCGTATTACATAATCAGTGGCCAAATAATGAAAATACATTAAATACTGTTACCAATGCAAGACAAGCAATTAAAGAAATTCTCAGGAATTCAGATAAAAGGATCTTGGTTATTGTAGGTCCTTGTTCTATTCATGATGATGCTGCAGCAAAAGAGTATGCAAAACATATTTCTACTTTGAGAAATGAATTACATGAGAAGCTTGAGATTGTTATGCGTGTTTATTTCGAAAAACCTAGGACCACTGTAGGTTGGAAGGGATTGATAAATGATCCTCATCTAGATGGTTCATATGATATCAATACTGGCTTAAGAAAAGCCAGAGCTTTGTTATGGCATTTGGCTTCCCAAGGTATCCCAACTGCGACAGAGTTATTGGATCCCATAGTACCTCAATATATTGCTGATCTGATTAGTTGGACAGCCATTGGCGCTAGAACTACAGAAAGTCAAACTCATAGAGAGATGGCGTCAGGTCTATCTATGCCTATTGGGTTTAAGAATGGTACTGACGGTTCTGTTCTGACAGCGATTAATGCTATGCAAGCCGCTTCTAAATCGCATCATTTTCTTGGTATTAATAAAGATGGTTTAGCTGCAATAGTCAATACGACAGGTAATCCTGATGGACATGTTGTTCTTCGTGGAGGAGCACAAGGTACTAATTATGATGAATTGTCTATAGGAAATTTTGCTGTTGAATTACAAGAAGCAGGATTTCTTAATCGTGTCATGGTTGACTGTAGCCATGGAAATTCTAATAAAAACTATCGAAAACAAGTGGATGTGTTGGCTAATATTTCTATGCAATTGAGAAGTGGGCAAAAAAACATAATGGGGGTAATGCTTGAAAGTCATTTATTTGAAGGGAATCAAAAGCTTATATCTCATGACTTAGGTAGTCTAAAATATGGTCAAAGTATTACAGATGCTTGTATAGATATTCAAACTACGTCCAATATATTAAGAGAATTAGCAGATTCTATTGATATTTAAGTTTATAAAAATCTTACTAATAATGCTGTAATTAAAGGAACTGTTAAGTTGTCAATTCCTAATTCGCTAATTTGTTCAATGACAGTCGCAATAATTGCTATAAAAATTAATTTATAATCACTTAAATTAATTATATATAGGCTATTAAGATATTGTAATATAAATAAACTTATAGTAAACATAGTTATAGTTCCAAATAATGATTTTTCATTCCCTAGTATTTTCCACTTATATGATTTAAATTTTATTCCTATAATCCCTGCAAAACCATCAGCAAATGCCATGATAAATGAACCAGCATATGCACAATATTGATTATTATTCCAGAAAAGACCTATTAAAATTGTAAAACTTATACAATAGAAAGTTGTTCCCAGACTTTTCCTGTTTACATCTTCTATAAAGGGTATAAATTTATAATTATAGTTTAGTAGAACTATTAATGAAACTATTATTGCCACACTCAGCGCATTTATCTTTGGTATCTCAAAATATATACCTATAGGAATTAAAGGAGCACTTCCAATATGAATTACTTTTCTTATAATTTCTTTTTCTTTAGGGTAAATTAGTTTAACTATTAAGGATATGCTGAAGACAATAATTAACCATAAAAGAATTATATATAATCCAGTCAATTTTATGCTGCTTTTTGATGGTTCGTCATTACTCTAAGCTTTAAGATTGCCTTTGCTTCTAATTGTCTTACTCTTTCTCTCGAAACATTAATTTGCCTACCAATTTCTGCAAGCGTTAAAGGTTCGGCGCCATCCAGTCCAAATCGGAGCTTCATTATTTTTTGCTCGCGCTCATTTAATTGTGATAACCATCCCCCTAAGTGCTCTTTTTGTATACTCCTGTCCATGCCTTCCATTGGCTCTTCATAGTTGGGATCTGGTATAAGCTCTCCAAGGGTGCTTCTGTCTTCTTCTCCTCTTGCATGTGCATCTAAAGAAGCACATGGAGCGCTTTGCGCTACTAAGTCTTCAAGGTCTTTTGCTTCGATACCCATTTCATATGCAAGTTCTGTACGATTTGGTTGACGTCCAAGCTTATGAGATAACTCTCTAGAAACACGCCTCATTTTTGATAGTTTTTCACTTATATGTATTGGAAGACGAATGGTCCTTGCACTATTGTCAATTGCTCTTGTCATTCCTTGCCTTATCCACCAGTAGGCATAGGTTGAGAATTTATAGCCCATTGCAGGATCAAACTTGTCAACTGCTCGTTCAAGACCAATAGCTCCTTCCTGTACAAGATCTAAAAGTTCTAAACCTTGATTCTGATATTTTTTGGCGACAGATACAACAAGTCTCAAATTTGCTGCCATCATTCTATCTCTCGCTCTTTTCCCCATTCTTATTTTGTTCTTGTGGCGACTATTCCTTTCTTCAAGAGGCACTTCCAAGAGCTTTTTCATGTTTTGAACATGATGAGCTAGTTCTATTTCTTCCGCAGCAGTAAGCAATGGAACTCTTCCGATACTACTTAAGTAATATCCAATTGAATCTGATCCCAAACGACCAGTTTCTTTTTCGTTCTTCTTCGAACTAGAACTACCTTTATTTAGTTTTGTACTTCGACTGCTTTTCGCAGTTTTCGGCAAAATTGGCTCTGCTGCTTTTCCTGAGGGAAAATCATTGGCAGATTCCAGAGGGATCCCCATCACCCTGGCCTCCTGTTAAAATGGATTTTTTTGAAAGTTAGCACTGAAATTCCTTCCCGACCGATTTGCAATGAAAATTATTACTTTAAAAAGGTCTCATGCTTTTTCTTGAGAATTCAAACTTCTCTATCAGTAAGGGGTTTGGGTGATCCCAATGCTATTTGAGTAATTGTTAATTATTTATTAAATTTCACTCTTTTATGGGGAAGGGGTTTGCCAGAAAGTTTTCACTTCACTCTGAGAGCAGAATTTTTGGAGTTCGTTTTGTTTTAATTCGTAAGATCCGTTTCCCTTCATTTTCCACGCATTTGAATTATCTTTTAAATACATATTTAATAAAAATTCCAATTTCTTTCTTAAATCAATATCTAAAATCGGAGTAACAGCTTCTATTCTTCTGTCAAGATTTCTTCGCATCCAATCTGCACTCCCAATAAAGACCTCTGAATTATCATTATTGTTAAACCAAAAAATTCTTGAATGTTCTAAGAAATGTCCAATTATGCTTATGACTTCAATGTTTTCGCTTAATTCTTTTTTTCCAGGGTATAAGCAGCATATGCCTCTTATAATCAATTTTATGGATACTCCTGCCTGAGATGCTTCATATAGAAGATCAATAATAGTAGGGTCAACCAGAGAATTCATTTTTGCAATTATTGCTGCTTCTTTCCCTTCACGGGCAAATTTAGTTTCTCTTTTTATAAGATTTTCCAATCTTTGCCTAAGGTTTCCAGGTGCAACTAATAACTTTTTGTATGTACTTTGTTTTGCACAACCAGTGAGGAAATTGAATAATTCAATTAGATCATCAGCTAAATCTGGATTTGCTGAAAGTAAACCTAGATCCGTGTAATATTTAGATGTTTTAGAATTATAATTACCTGTTCCAATATGAAAATAACTTCTTAGCCTTTCTTTTTCTTTTCGTATAACTAGACAGATTTTTGTATGAGTTTTAAATCCAATTATTCCATAGACAACATGCACTCCTGCTTGTTCAAGTTGTTTAGCCCATTGAATATTATTATCTTCATCAAACCTAGCTTTTAATTCTACTAATGCCATTACTTCTTTTCCATTCTCTGCTGCCTTTATTAAGGCGTTAATAATAGCAGAACCTTTAGATACTCTATATAAAGTCATCTTAATTCCCATTACAGAATTATCTTCAGCAGCAGTATTTATGAATTCTTCAATGGATGATTTAAATAAATCATAAGGATGATGTAATAAAATATCTTTTTGTTTAATTACATCAAAAATATTTGTTTTGTTTTGTTCCTCATGTGTAGATAATTCATTAGAAAATATTAGGTTTTGAAGAGAAGTATTTGTTTTGCCAATAAATATATGTTCTTTTAAGTCACCTCTATCGATCTGAGTAAGACTATTAAATTCATCGATACCTAGATATGATTTACTAAAATAAATTTCATCTTTTGATATTTTCATTCCTTTCATTAGAAGCTCTAATATTTCATTATCTATTTTATTTTCTACCTCTAATCTTACTACTTCTCCGCCTAGTCTTCTTCGCTGTAAGCTTTGTTCTATAGCTATTAGAAGATCATCAGCTTCAAGTTCTTTTAGTTCGAGATCAGCATCTCTTGTAATTCGAAATAATGCATGTTTAATTGTCTTCATTCCAGGAAATAGAGTTTGTAGGTTATTGATTACAACTTCTTCGATTGGAATATAATATATATTATGTTTTTTTTCGTTAATGATTAATTTATTAGGAATACTAATTAATCTTCCTATAGGTTTTATCGGGATTTTTAATCTTACAAATTGATCAATATTTTTTAAAGGATCTCTTATTATTGCAGCTATATTTAAGCTAAGGTTACTGATAAAAGGAAATGGATGTGCAGGGTCTACTAATAAAGGAGTTAATATTGGAAATATTCCAGAAATAAAGTAATTATCAATCCACATCCTTTGTTGATTTGATAGTTCTTTATATTTCATTATATATATATTTTCTTTTCTTAAATCTTTTTGAATAATCTCATTTAAGTTTTTTTCTTGATACTTTAGAAGTGGTTCCAGATTCTTTTTAATATCTATTAATTGTTGTTTAGGTGTACTTCCATCAATACTCTTCTTTGTTAATTCTGCTTCAACTTGTGCTTTTAGTGAAGCAACTCTTACCATGAAAAATTCATCAAGATTATTGCTAAATATTGAACTAAATTTAATTTTATCTAAAATTTTATATTTATCTTTAAAAGCTGTTTTTAATACTCTTTCATTGAATTTTATCCAGCTTAATTCTCTATTTATATATCTTTCTTGCGTATCTATTCCTTTGATCATTGTGTTTGATTTAATTAATTACTATCTGTTTCTATTTTATACATCGTTCAGCAGTTTTGCCTTCAGTAATTAACCATACCATTATTAATAGAATAATTGATCCAGCAAAAAACGGACTTTTTGGTCCAATTTGGTCATAGATATTACCAGCAAGAACCGCTCCTATTACACCTCCTAGGCTTTGCATTCCTTGAAGATTACTTAATATTGATCCTTGGCTATTGATATCAAGTTTTCTTGATATAAGAGCTCTTAATGATGGCGTGATCAGTCCAGCACCAATTGCTAAGAAAGAAACGGCTAGATATACATTTGCTACAGCATTATCTTTTGGACATGTTATTAAAACAAAGCAAGCAAATAGTATAAATCCAGCTCCGCTTAATGTTAATTTCATTTCTCCAAAAAGCTTTACTAATGGACCAATTAATAGTCCTTGTACAATTATTGCAATAATACCTACTGCCACTAATGTCCCACTAGAGGCCTTGCTAGTCCATCCTAATGATTGTCGTAAGAAATAAAGCAGGATATTAGTTAGTCCTGTGAAGGCTACAAAATACATAAAGAATGCAAGACTTAATTTTCTAATTCTTTTTTCTTTAAATACTTTGAATAATTGAGAAAAAGGGTTAAATGATATTTGTTCTTTATTATTGATTGAATTTGAACTTGGTTTTGTTTCTGGTAGATAGAGAGCAACTAGTATGAAGTTAATTATTGGAATAATTGAAGCGATAATAATAGGAACCATAACATTATTATTTGTGTTTTTTGCGAAAATTAATACACAAATATTGCCAAGTGCAAAGCTGAGACCAAAAGCAACACCTATCAAACCAAATGTTTTCGCTCTTTTTTCAGGACTAGATAAGTCTGCTAGGACAGTAGTTGCTGTAGCAGCTGTTCCACCACTAAAACCATCAATTAATCTAGAAATAAAAAGTAAAAATATTGGGAACGAGGATCCAGTTATGTATAAGTATTGCGACCAATCAAATAACACGGTAAAAGCTAAAATCGAAATCCCAATAATTGATCCTGTTATGCAAATTAGCATCACAGGTTTTCTACCTATTCTGTCACTTTGGGCTCCTATTACAGGAGATGCTATGAATTGAGCTAATTGATAAGTACATGATAATAATCCATATGCGCTTGCACTATCCGCATAAAGTAAAATAAAAGAAGGTAAGAGAGGCAATAGAATGCTTTCGCTTAATCTGTCATTTAATAAAGTTATAAAAGCACTAAATAGTATGCGTTTCTTCCCTTTTTGACTTAAATGTTCTTTCAAAATAAATATTACTACTTCATAAGTACATCTATTACCATACTATTTAATGGAGAATAACGTGTCTGGAATTGTTTATTTAGTTGGAGCTGGTCCAGGTGACCCAGAATTATTAACTCTCAAGGCACAAAGATTGATCTCAGAATGTGATGCTTTGGTTCATGATGCACTTGTTCCTAGAGAAGTTGTTGATTCAGTTTCGACAACATGCGAAGTGTTTTTTGTAGGTAAAAGGAGCGGATGCAGGAATATCCCTCAATCTAAAACCAATAAAGTTCTTGTTGATTTAGCTAAACAAGGGAAAAAAGTTGTTCGACTAAAAGGCGGAGATCCTTTCGTTTTTGGAAGAGGCGGAGAGGAAGCAATGTTTTTACAAAAGAGTGGTATTCGTGTTGAAATTGTTCCAGGTGTCACTTCAGGGGTTGCAGCTCCTTCATATTTAGGCATTCCTCTGACACATAGGCTAGCTGCAAGTACAGTTACCTTCGTTACTGGTCATGAGGATATTCGTAAAACCCAATCATCTGTTAATTGGAGGCTATTAGCTAAGTCATCGGATACCATCGTTATATATATGGGGATAAAAAATTTCCCCTCTATTGTTAATGAACTGATTTTAGGTGGGATGAATCCTAAAATTTCTTCAGCTGTAATTCAACAGGCAACCGTAAAAAATCAGAGATGTATTAAAGCTCCATTAAATGAAATGGTAGGTTTAATTAAAAGAGATCAAATCATATCTCCTTCAATAATTATTATTGGATCAGTAGTCGATTATCAGGTAGAGACGTGTAGACCAATTCCATCCGAAGCTTCTATGCCATTTTAATGATTATGAGTTTAGATTTTCCCAAAATTCTTTAACAAGCTTGTATTCATTTAATTGATAATTTCCTACTTTCTTTATTGATTGACAACCTAGACTATTGATTAATAGCCATTTGTCATTTTCCTTAGGAATTGGATTAATTTTTGCTTCTTTTAATAAACCCTTTCTGATACCTTGTTCTCTCATGATTCCAGGTAAACATCCACTTTCTTCTCTAGGTGTAAGGAATTGATTGTTTCGTTTGATAATTATATTTGAAGTAGTTCCACAACATAATTCTCCAGTAGTGCTTAACAATAAGCCATCATCAAAATTATTCTTATTAGCTTCATTTCTTACTTGAATTGATTGTAGATATCCAAATGACTTACATTTGCATAGTTTGCTATCGGCATTTCTTTTTTCAGTTTTACTGATTAATACAGAAATTGGTTCAAGATTAGGTCTAATTTCATAAAGTTCTAACCAGAATTGATGATTAAAAGATTTTAAATTATTATGTATGCTTATATTTCTATTAATAGTTGATCCTCTTGACCAATTAAGTCTTAAGGCACCATAACTATATTGATTTAAGATTCTTTTGATAGACTCTGCGATGATAGGTATTAAAAATGTTTGGTTGGGAGGGTTATCCATTGCTAGGATTTTTGCTGATTGTTTCCATCTCTCTAGGTGCCTTTCAAGAAGATATGGCTCTTGATTCTTAATTAGGATCGTTTCAAATACTCCATCACCAAATCTTAGACCTCTATCTTTCAAAGAAATACTTAAACTTTGACTTGTAGACCATTTGTTATCTTTCCAGGAAATAGATTTCATATTTAATGATTATATTGACTTTATTAGAGGTTCAATTTTCCACTTCAGTTCCTGGATTTCTTCACTGGGTATAGAGTCTGATACGATCCCACATCCTGCGTGGATTCTAATTTTTTGATCTTTTATTAATATTGATCTTATTAATATATTGCTATCAAAACTCCCATCCCATTCTTTTTTGAGGAATGATCCACAATAAGGACCTCTTGCGATTTTCTCTAATTCAAATAGTCTTTCACAGGCTCTTAATTTGGGTGCTCCAGTAATAGATCCACCAGGCCAACAAGACTTTAAAAGATCCACCCAGTTTTTGTCTTCTTTTAATGTACTTTTTATAACAGATGTTAAATGATGCACATTATGATATCTTTCTAATTTTAGTAATTCTGGTGTCCAGATAGAACCTAATTTAGAAACTTTGCTAAGATCATTCCTTAGCAAATCAACGATCATTATATTTTCTGCTCTGTCTTTTGTGCTGGTAACCAATTCAATAGCATTATAATTATCTTTGATAATGTCTTTGCTTCTTGGCCTCGTTCCTTTAATTGGTCTAGTCTCAATTTCATTAGTCTTATTTAAACTGATAAATCTTTCTGGCGATGTTGATATTATTGATTCACCAATGGCCCGATTATTAGCATTAATTAATCCACTAAATGGAGCGATAATATTCTTTCTTATTTTTAAATACATAGATAGTGGAGAAAATATATTAATGGAATTTCTGATGCAAGCTGTACTAAGATTTGCTTGAAATATATCACCTTCTTTAATCAAATCTTTAATTTTTTCTACTCCTGATTCGAATTCATTTTTATTTGATAGCCATCTCCAATTATCAAATGTAATTTTATTAAAACTATTAATACGATCATTTATATTTTCTTCTTCTTTAATTGCATTAATCTCACTAATAATTCTATAATATCGATCAATTTCATCTTGATTAGTACCTTCAATAAATATCTTTTTTCTAAGGTTATTAAATCTTATAATAGGGTCATATTTTCCAATCCATAGTGTAGCCATTTCGTCTAATCTCCATGGATTCTTAGGCTCTAAAAATGCACCAGCTTCATAACTTAGCCATCCAATCCAATATCCTTCTCCAATATTATTGAGTTTATTAAATGGATTATTTTTGTGTGCAATCCCATGAGTGCAAATCTCTTGCTTTGGATTGACACCAATAATTATTTCGCTTGATTTATTTTTGATATTTCCATCAAGCCATACCAAACCTTGTTCTCCATATTCATTGCATAGTCTATTAACAATATCTTCTGGCATAAAATATGAGCATAATTCTCTTTTGATTAAATTCATTAGGAGTTTATAATTTAATTTCTTTTATTGCTTTATTTCTAATCCTACAACTATCACAAACTCCGCATGGAGTCGATCCTCCCAGATAACAGCTCCATGTTTTCTCTATAGGGATTCCAAGTTCTATCGCTTTTCTAATAATATTAGTTTTATTCATATGAATTAGTGGAGTCCATAGTTTTATAGGATTACCTTCTCTACCTGACTTACTAGACATTGAAATTAATTCCTGGAATTTCTCAATATAATCAGGCCTACAATCTGGGTATCCCGAATAATCTATTGCATTTACTCCCAGTCCTACTTGAGCGCATTGTTGTGCTTCAGCAATACTTAAAGCTATCGCAATAAAGATTGTATTTCTTCCAGGTACATAGGTATTTGGTACGCCTTGTGTTAGACCATTTTGAGGGATTTCCTCCTTTGTAGATGTTAATGAAGAGCCACCCCATTGGGATAAGTCGAGATTAATTATTTTATGATCTATTACTTCAAAATAAGATGCTAAAAAGTCTGCGGATTCAAGTTCTTTTAAATGTTTTTGTCCATAATTAAAGCTTAGTGTGATTATCTCTTCACCTTTATTTTTCGCGATAGCTAATACAGTAGCTGAATCAATACCGCCCGATAACAATATAAGAGTTTTGCTCATTTATATATTTTACTTTTTATTGAATATCAATCATCTTATGTGTTTGTAAACTTAATTTCCATAGAGGGTTGTTTTTAACAAATTCAATAGATAATTCTTTACCTTGATTATTGCCCCATGCAGGTTGTAAATATAATTTTAGATCTTGAAATGTGGTACCAGTAATTTTTGCATTTTTTTTTCTTATGTCTATTGAGTGATTTGCAATATTTTCAGCGAATCTAATGTCTTCCCATTTATTAATAACTACTTTGATCTCATTACATGATCCCAGAAGTTCCTCTGTAGGTGGTTTATGGATTTTGGGAGACAAAGTAATCCAATCTAAAATACCAGTTAATTTATCTACACCACTTGTTTCTAAATGAATAGGTAATGAGCATTCTCCTTTATCAATGCTTTTGGCTTTTATTAGCTTGCATAAATTATTGAGATTATGATGTAATGGTTCCCCTCCAGTGATAACTACAAACCCTGCACCTTTTCCTTTTGCTTCAATAATTTCTTCTGCCAATAAATCGATACTAATATCTGGAAAACCTTTTGATGACCAGGAATATTTTGTGTCACACCAAGTGCATCCAATATTACAACTTGCCAATCTAACAAAATAAGCACTTGAACCTGCATGAAAGCCTTCACCTTGGATGGAGTGAAATTGTTCTACTATCGGGAGCGTTTGATTCATGACGATGAAATTATTAGTAAATCCTTAATCAGTATCTTCTCAATTATTAAAGACTGCTTCTATTAGACCTCTAAATAAAGGATGTGGTTTACCTGGTCTTGATAGAAATTCAGGATGATATTGACACGCAATAAAATATTTATGAGATGGGAGTTCAATTAGTTCAACTAGTCTTCCATCCGGAGATGAGCCACTGATTTGATATCCAGATTCTATGAACAGTTTTTTATAAAAGTTGTTAAATTCGTATCTATGTCTATGACGTTCATAAATTATATCTTCCTGATATAAATCTTTAGCTCTTGTTCCTTTCTCTAATTTACAAGGATATACTCCTAATCTCATTGTTCCGCCAAGATCCACGACATCTTCTTGCTCTGGTAAAAGGTGAATAACGGGATGATTTGTTTCTTGATCAAGCTCTGAACTATTAGCATCGCTAAAATTAGATTGATTTCTTGCCCATTCAATCACAGCACATTGCATGCCAAGACATAGTCCTAAAAATGGTATATTTTTTTCTCTAGCCCATTTTATGGCAGCAATTTTTCCATCTACCCCTCGATTTCCAAATCCACCAGGTACTACGATCGCTTGAACATCTTTCAGTAATCCTTCTTGTCCTTCTTCTTCAAGTTTTTCTGCATTAATCCATTTAATATCTAAAGAAGAATTATTGTGAATACACGCATGCCTCAAAGCTTCTACAACGGATAGGTAAGCATCACTTAATTGAATATATTTCCCTACAATAGCTATTTTTACTTTTGGACCAGGGTTACGTAAATTAAAAACAATTTCTTCCCAATCTTTAAGATTGCATTCATAATCCTCTAAATTTAAATACTTTAAAACAGCGCTACATAAACCCTCTTTTTTTAATAATAATGGGACTGAATAAATACTATCTGCATCAAGTGCTTGAATAACACAATCCTCTTTAACTCCGCAAAAACCACTGATTTTTTCTTTGAGACTATTATCTAAAGATCTATCACTTCTACATACTAGTAAATCAGGTTGAATACCAATAGATCTTAATTCCTTCACCGAATGCTGAGTTGGTTTTGTTTTGATTTCTCCAGAAGTTCCAATAAAAGGAAGCAATGTGACATGCACATATGCCACGTCATCTTTTCTAACATCATTCTTAAATTCTCGTATAGCTTCTAAAAATGGTAAAGATTCTATATCTCCAACAGTTCCCCCAATTTCAGTAATAATAACGTCTGCCCTACTATTTGCTGAAACTCTATGAATCCTTTCCCGTATCTCTCGGGTAATATGTGGAATCACTTGAACTGTTCCTCCGTTATAGCTTCCTCTTCTTTCTTTGTTAATTACGGCTTGATAGATAGATCCAGTTGTTACACTGTTTAATCTTGTCATTGCTGTGTCAGTGAATCTCTCGTAATGCCCTAGGTCAAGATCCGTCTCTGCCCCATCTTCTGTGACAAATACTTCTCCATGCTGATAAGGACTCATAGTTCCAGGATCAACATTTAAGTATGGATCAAGTTTTAAAATGGATACGCTGTAGCCTCTGGATTTGAGTAATCTACCTAAGCTAGCCGCAACAATTCCTTTTCCAATACTTGAAACAACTCCACCAGTAACGAAAACAAATTTAGACATGTAAAAAATAACTAATTTTTTAACTTAACTAGAACTTAGAGTAGCCCAATAAATTTCCTAAACTATCTAATTTTCTTTTTTTTCTATGTTAATGTTTGTATTTTTAATTTGAAGTTCTTTTAATTGTTTCTTGTCTACTAATGATGGAGCTGATGCAAGAAGGCATCTTGCTTGTTGGTTTTTTGGGAACGCGATAGTATCTCTAATGCTTTCTTCTCTGAGTAAAAGCATTGCAATTCTATCCAATCCAAAAGCTAAGCCTCCATGAGGTGGAGCTCCAAATTCAAGTGCTTCTATTAGAAATCCAAATTCTTTTTGAATAGCTTCTTCTTTCATTCCAATTGTTTTTAAGACAATTTTTTGAAGATCTGAGTTATGTATTCGTATTGAACCACCTCCTAACTCTAGTCCATTAAGAATAAGATCATAAGATAAAGCTCTTGCTGTTGGTAGTTTTTCTGCCCATTCTTCTTTGTTGTTCCCAATATCTGCTGGATTTGGTGCGCAGAATGGATGGTGTAATGCTTCGTATCGATTTTCTTCAGAGTTAAATTCAAACATCGGAAAGTCAGTTACCCATAGGAAATTCCATTCTTTTTCCGTAGAAATTAAACCTAAATCCTTGGCTATATATTGTCTTATTCTATCCAATGTTTTATTTACAATTTCTATAGTGCCTGCTCCAAAAAGCAGTAAATCTCCTGGTTGACTTTCTGTGATTTTTAAAAGTCTAGTCGTTTGTTCATTTGTTAAATTATTTTTTATAGCTCCAATTGTATCTATATCGTTCTCTCTTACTCTTATAAAAGCTAGACCTCCTGCACCAGCTTGCTGTGCTTCATTAAATATATCGCCTCCTGGCTTTATCCTTACATTGCTAATAGCTTCGTTCCCATTGGATATTTTTATGCATTTAATACATCCTCCTTCTTCTATTGCATTAGAGAATACTTTAAATCCTATATTGCCTATGATTTTACTTACGTTTATTAATTCCATTCCATATCGCGTATCAGGTCGGTCAGTTCCATATCTTTTCATTGCTTCATGCCAAGTCATTCGTGGGAAAGGAGTATTCAGTTGTATTCCAAGAACCTCCTTCCATATGGTTGATATTAAGTTTTCATTTAATTGGATAAGCTCTTCCTGATTTATAAAACTCATTTCAAGATCTAACTGAGTAAATTCTGGCTGTCTGTCTGATCTCAAATCTTCATCTCGGAAGCATTTTGCTATTTGGAAATATTTTTCAATTCCACCAATCATTAATAACTGTTTAAAGATTTGAGGGGATTGTGGCAAAGCAAACCATTCTCCATGATCTAGCCTCGATGGGACCAAGAAATCTCTTGCCCCTTCAGGTGTCGATTTGGTTAATATAGGTGTATCTACTTCTAAGAAATTTTCATTTTCTAAGAAGTTTCTAATTGATTTCAATATTAAATGTCTTGTTTTTAAATTTTTACTCATCCTCTTTTTTCTTAGGTCTAAATATCTATATTTCAGTCTTAGTTCTTCCTTAGTATTTTCTTCATCATAAATAGATATAGGAAATGGTAATGTTTGTTTGATGGGATTAATGATTTCAATTGCTTTGGCAATTAATTCTATTTTTCCGCTTACTATATTTTCGTTAAAAGCTTCTTTTGGACGTAATTCAATTATACCTGAAACTTTTATAACAGATTCATTTTTCAATTTTTCGGCAATTTTTAATAAATCCAACCCATTTTTAGGATCTATAGTGATTTGAAGATATCCACTACTATCTCTTAGATCTATAAAGAATACTCCACCATGATCTCTCCTTCGATCAACCCATCCGCATACTATTGCATCTTGTTTGACGCTTTTTTCATTTAATTCCCCGCATCTTTTTGTTCTCATAGCATTTATATTCTAAAGGTTTCTTAAGAGATGATATCTAATTGTTGATTTTTAATATTAGGACTTTATAGAGTAAAAAGGCCTTTTGGTAACTATACCCTTATAGAGCCTTCCTCTGATATCTATGTCAATATTGGTATTTAAATCTGAATATTCGATTCCTACATATCCAAGAGCAATTGGTTTTTCAAGAGATGGGGACCATGACCCACTAGTTATATATCCAATTTCTTTTGAGTGGGAGAAAATTTTAAATCCTTTTCTTGCAATTCTTTTTTCGTTAAGACATATACCTACTAATTTTTTATGTATTCCTTCAATGACTTGTTTTTCTAGGGCTTCCTTTCCAATAAACATATGAGGACTCTCGAGGTTTACAATCCATCCAATACCAGCCTCAAAAGGAGAGGTGTCTTTAGTTAATTCATTACCATAAAGAGGAAGACCTGCTTCAAGTCTTAATGTATCTCTTGAGCCTAAACCGCAAAGCTTTACGCCTGAGTCTATTAAGTATTCCCATAGCTTCTCGGCTAAAAAAGACGGGAGCATTATTTCTAACCCGGTTTCTCCTGTATAGCCTGTTTTACCAATAAAAACCGGTGTTTGATTATTATTAATTGGGTCTAAGAAATTAAATCTTTGGCAACCTTTGGGAGGTAGTTTACTAATATCTATTCTTGCCCATTGTTCAAAGATTCTAAAAGATTGTTTACCTTGAATTGCAATTAAAACTGATCTGGGATCACATTCTTTGATATTGATCTCTTTACTATTGATGTTACTTTTAATCCAATTCAGATCATATTCAGATCTTGATGCATTAACAATTAAGATCAATTCTTTTTCATTATTATTGTTTTCTCCAAGATCATAAATAATTAGGTCATCAATAATACCTCCTTTTTCATTAAGCATAGCTGTATAGCAGCTTTGATTAGGTCCAAATGAATATAGATCTGTTGGGAAAAGTTTTTGTATTTTGTCTTTTGCATTTTCACCTTTAATAAGAAAAATACCCATATGTGAAATATCAAAACAACCCACAGACTTTCTTACTGAATTATGTTCTTCAATAACACTTGAAAATTGTATTGGCATTTCCCACCCTGCAAACTCAGTCATTTTTCCGTTCGCATTTATAATTTTTTCATATAGTGGAGTTCTCTTCATTTTCATGATTTTTTATTTTTGTAATAATAATAATTTAATACTAAAGAATTACTTCTAAATTAATCTATATGATATTCAAAGCTTTGGCTTTTCTATTCTTTTAGATACATCTTAAAGATTTATTTTAATTGATAATTATAAGGTAATTGATAATAAGGAAATAAGAGATCTAGTAATCTTTGCTGAGAAAATACTACTTATTTCTGTTGAGTCAATTTTGGGGGATAATTCAACTATATCTGCGCCAATAATATTATATTGTTGTAATACCTTGATAACTGAAATAAAGTCTTTCCAATAATATCCACCGGGTTCGGGGGTTCCAGTTCCAGGGATTACAGAAGGATCAAACCAATCGACATCAATAGTTAAGTAAATATTTTTCCTATTTAACTTCTTTAATTTCTCATCCAGTTTTTTAGCAGATTGTCCACTGTCAAACTCAATTAAATTATTCATTGCTTCAAATTCAGTTTTAGTTCCACTTCTAATTCCTAATTGAAGAATGATTTTGCTTTCGATTTCTTCCAAGCATCTTCGGATTGTGCAAGCATGATTATAGTTACTCCCAAGCCATTCATTCCTCATGTCTGCATGTGCATCTAGATGAACTATGATTAAGTCGTTATAAATCTTGCTAAGAGCTTTAATAGATCCAATTGTTATTGAATGTTCTCCTCCAAGCATTAGAGGCTTAATATTAGACTCTCCTATAAAAGATGATAGGGACTCTACAAGATGGATTATCTCTTCAGGTCCTTTATGTGGAATATTTAGCGATCCTATATCCGCATATTTTAAATCCTCCAAATCTATTTCAAGATGAGGACAATATGTTTCTATTGAATTACTGACTAATCGAATTGCATTTGGTCCAAATCTTGTCCCAGGATTAAATGATGTTGTACCATCATACGGCACCCCAAAAATAGCAATATCGCAATTTTTTATATTTCGACTTGAACCCATGTATATAGGTCCTTCAGTGTTTAGTTCTACTGGATAGATCATTCTTTTAGCTTTGATTAAGAGCTTTCTGAATAAATGATGGCATTAAATTAAAACCACCTTTTTGGTAACTTGAACTCCAGATTAAAGTCTCCTCTTCTATTCGTTTGCTTCTTGATAACAAAGGTTTTTGAAAATAAGGTTTATTATCACTGGCGAATGTCCAACTCCATAAACCACTTGGATACATAGGGACATAGCTATACATTGGATCAGCAAAATCAAAGGTTTCTCTTATATTTTTAATTATTTTGAGATGTTCATTTGTAAAAGATTCGGGAGATTCACTCTGAGTGGCAAAAACACCGCCATACTTTAATATCCTTTTGCAATCTTTAAGGAATGCAAGAGAAAATAGTCCTTTTGATGTTCCCTTGGGATCAGAGCAATCAATGATGACTACATCATAAGAATTGTCTTCGGTCGATTTGACCCATTCAATCCCATCTTTAATATGAATATTAAGTTTCTTATTATCCCAAATATCTTTATTGATTTTTTGCAGATATTTTTTACTTAATTCCATTACTAATTCATCTATTTCCACTAAATCTATTTCTTTGACTGCTGAGTATTTGAGACATTCTTTAGCAGAACCTCCATCGCCTCCTCCAATGATAAGTATTTTTTCGATGGTTTTCGCAGATGACAAGGCGGGATGAATTAGACATTCGTGATAATGATTGTCGTGTTTTTCTGATATCATCCAGCAATTATTAAGTAATAAGGCATTCCCTAGAAATTTACTTTTAATGATTAATATTTCTTGGAATTTACTTTTTGTTTGAACTAAGATTTCACCTTTAATACCATATCTTGTGCCGTGATGATATTCGTCGATCCAATATTCTTTATGCGTTTCAAAAGTATTATTCATCATTATTCTGTTTGGATTCTTCCGATAGGTTTTCTATCATATCTCTTTGCTTAGACTCTTCAATATCCCCTAAATTCTCTTCAATGTAGTTTAATCTTGCAAGAAATTTTTGATTATTTTCTGAAATTAATTCTGAAGGATTAAATTTATAATAATTCGCTAAATTTATTATGCAGAATAATAAATCACCAATTTCTTTGCCAATTTCATCCATTTCCTCTTTTGCTTCTGCAACTTGAATTTCTGCAATTTCCTCATTAATTTTCTCCCAAATGTGAGATATGTTTTTCCAGCTCGGTTTATATTTATATGCTTGATTCGCTATAGTTATTGCCCCATCTACTGGTGATTGAGATCTGATCTTTTCTTTAAGTAGGTCAGATTCTGTAATTTTATGATTCTTTTCTGATAATTTGATTACTTTCCAACTCTTTTCTACTACTTCTATAGTCGTTGATTGTTTGTTTTGAAATATATGAGGATGACGTCTTTTTAGTTTTTCATTTAATCCTTTTGCAATATCATTAAAATTAAATTCACCTTTTTCTGCTGCGATATCAGCATGAAAGATAATTTGGAATAATAAATCGCCAAGTTCCTCTTTGATTCTTGATTGGTCCTTTTCAACTATTGCGAAACAGACTTCATTTGCTTCTTCTATAATATAAGGTAATAAACTTTCATGTGTCTGAATTTGGTTCCAAGGGCAGCCGTGAATTGGTGATCTTAGCTGCTTGACAGTAGACAACAGATTGTTTATATCTTCTGAATTTATATCATTTGCTTTATTCTCTTTCATTAAAATAATTTTTCTTGATAAGTATAAGATGATTTCCTATGGTTTTCATAAAGATGACAAATTCATCAAAATAATTATTATTACCACTTTATTGTATTCCTCAGTAAACTAATATAGTTCTATCCTTTTATATTGTGGGCGATTAGCTCAGCGGTAGAGCGCCTGCCTTACAAGCAGGATGTCC
>CETH01183181.1_pt1 | contig 24425 bp, 21 predicted proteins | sample 361461 | NCBI WGS metagenome assembly CETH01 (sample SAMEA2622695, study PRJEB7988) | marine metagenome | isolation source: saline water (ENVO:00002010), including
ATTGATTGTGTCGGCGGCGACGCCTACGAGTTTTAGCGCCGCGACTTGATCTTCCATCAGGGCTACAAGGGGCGAAATGACAATCGTCAGGCCGCCGGCGACCAGCGCTGGAATCTGGAAGCAGAGAGATTTGCCCGCACCAGTAGGCATCACGGTCAGCACGTTGCGCCCTGTTAAGAGGGCGTCAACGACTTGCTCCTGCCCTGGTCGGAATGATTCAAAGCCGAATACCTCTCTCAGGATACTGTGTTTTGCATTCTGTTGGGGGATTTCGATGACGGATTGCATATCTACAGTTTAGGTGGGTAGCCTGATTCGGGCGATGGACATCGTCAAAAGTTTATTCAGATTCCAGTGCTTCCCGTTTCAGCTCTAATTCGAGCCATTTCTCTTCGGCGGCCGCTAGATCGCATTCGGTCTTCTGTAATGTTTTCGCAGTGGAATCGAACTTTTCGGGATCTTTTGAAAATAGTTGGGGATCGGCCAGTATGCTACGGTGAGTGTCAATTTGTGACTGTAATTCATCAATTTTCCCGGGTAGGTTTTCGAGTTCATGCTTGTCCTTGAAGGTCAGTTTTTTGGCCGTTGACGCTGTGGGATTTAGGCAGGTCGATGCCACTGGCTTAATTTTTTTTCGTGGCGATTCACTATCAGGTTTCTCAGCTGTTAGATCACTACCCCGCTGGCTTAGCATGTCGCTGTAGCCACCAGCATATTCCGTCCATTTCCCGTTTCCTTCTCCGGCGATGATCGACGTGACTACCCGGTCAAGAAAATCACGGTCATGGCTCACTAGTAAAACTGTACCTGTATACTCTGCTAGAAGTTCCTGAAGCAGGTCCAAGGTTTCGAGATCAAGGTCGTTGGTCGGTTCATCCAGGACCAGTAGGTTGGACGGTCTGGCAAAGGCCCGGGCCAACATAATTCGACCGCGTTCTCCACCTGATAGAACGGAAACCGGTGACCGCGCCTGGTTTGGCGTGAAAAGAAAATCCTTCATATAACCGATTACGTGGCGCGATTGACCATTAATGGTAACCTTGTCGCCACCCCCGGTCATCGCATATGCCAATGTGTCAGTCGGGTTGAGTTTTTTTCGTTGCTGATCGAGATTTTCGATTTCGAGGTTCTTACCCAGTCGAATATTCCCTGCATCCGGCTCCAGCTCACCCGTTAGAAGTTTTAGTAACGTAGTCTTTCCTGCTCCATTAGGGCCAACTATTCCAACCCGGTCGCCTCGGGCTATCAGTGTAGAAAAGCGGTCAACAATGACTCGGTCACCGAAAGATTTAGAGACTTCTTTAGCTTGGCCAACCCGTTTCCCCGAAATCTCTGCTTCTGATACAACCATGTTGCCAACACCAGTCGGGCCATGATCGCTGCGGCGTTTGGTGCGCAGGTCGATTAGCGCGCGCAGGCGTCCCATATTTCGCTTCCGCCTTGCCGTAACGCCCTTATGCAGCCAATCGGTTTCAGCCGCGATCTTTCGGTCAAGTTTATGTCGTTCTAGCGCTTCGCTTTCGAGAAATTTTTCGCGCCAGGATTCGAAATCTCTAAACCCCCTATCAATCCGGTGTGTCCGGCCCTGATTGATCCATAACGTGGAGTTGGAGAGTTTTTCGAGGAACCGTCTATCATGGCTGATTAGGACTAATGCGGATCGGATTCTTGAAAGTTCCTCTTCTAACCATTCAATGACTGGCAGATCTAGATGGTTGGTTGGTTCATCCAGAAGCAGTATATCGGGTTGCGGTGCAAGCGCGCGCGCCAGTGCTGCCCGACGCACTTCGCCGCCTGACAGGTTGGCGGTGTTGGCAGAGCGCAAAAGCCCGAGCCGGTCGACCAACATATTTGCGCGATTCGGATCGTCACCACCTTCTAATCCGCTACGAACATAATCGGCGATGGTCTCGAAACCGGATGGGTCTGGTTCCTGCGGCAGGTAACGCAGGGTTGCACCTGGCTGAACGAATCGTTCTCCATCGTCTGCCTCTATCTCGCCGGTGGCTATTTTCAGTAGCGTCGACTTACCCGAGCCGTTTCGTCCGACCAGGCACAGCCGTTCCCCGTCTGAGATGGATAATTCCGCGCCCTCAAGCAGCGGTGTTCCGCCGAAAGTTAGGTGAATATCGCGTAGTAGTAGAAGCGGTGGCGCCAATTGGACAAATCCAGTCGTTTACAGCTATGCACTATTATAAATTCACCGCAGCAAGATATTGCCTATGAGCGGGATAAGAACTCTACCGATACTTTTCCGGCAGGTGCTTTGCATACTTGGCACGGATACGATCGTCGAGTTCTTGCGAAGATCGCGCAACAGCCGGGAAATCATCGCGTTTTCGGAAAGGGATGCAAGCATCAACGACGACACGTGAATTACGGCGGTCGTGATCATCGTCGTAGCACATCGGATCCAGGTGGGTGCTCCAGCAACCGTTTATAATATCTATTCCTTCTCGCGGGTCATGGCGTGTGCACATTGCCCAGACCACGTCATTCATATTCGCTGGATCTATATCGTCATCCACCACCACTACCCAGCGGTTTGCGTAGGCGCCAGCGTGGCATTGCGATGCGACTAGTCCTACCTGTTTCGAATGGCCACCATACATCTGTTTGATCGAAACTGTTAGCCACATACGGCTACCGCCTGCTTCATGCGCGTAGACACCCTGGACGCCGGGAATACCGGCGGCTTCCAGCTGGTTCCAGACGGCGGCAGCACGGTATGCTCCCATATAGTAAGTGTTGTCATTAGGTGGAACTGCCGGAATCGCGCCGGTAATAACCGGATTGTCCCGGTGCATAAGTGTTTCGATTCGGATCGCTGGTTCTGGTCGCTGACCGCCAGCATAATATCCAGTCCATTCGCCAAGCGGGCCTTCAAGAATCTCGTCATCGACGTCGATGAAGCCCTCGAACGCGATCTCGGCACTGGCGGGAACCGGAAGCCCTGTAGTTGGCATGTTTATAACTTCTACGCTCTCTCCGAAGATGCCGCCCACTACATCCAATTCGTTAGTTTCATAGGGTACTTCAAACCCCCCGATCATAAACATCACTGGGTGGACACCCGCCACCACAGCGACCGGACATTTCTCGCCTCTATCATGATATTTTTTCATGAGGAGACGGGCATGTTTACCGGGAGACATCATCACGGTAGCGACGCGAGGTTCATGCGCCTGAACTCGATAAGTACCGTAATTTACCCATCCAGTATCTGGGTCTCGCATAGCCACTATGCAGCCAGTACCAATGAAGTTTCCGCCATCGTGTTCATGCCATTTGGGCGACGGTAGGCTCTGGATATTAACAGCTTCTCCTTCTGTGACGTTCTCGACGAGCGGTCCTCCGTTAACTTCTACCGGCCGATGAGCTGGCGCCTCACCTAGGTAGTGGCGCCACCACCTGATCAAGTCTTCTTCGGTTGCTTCAGGAGGAAGGCCCAGCGCTATCGCACAACGCGGGCGAGACATGATGATATTGGCAAGGACACGGTGGCCATTGGGGAAGCCGGGAACGTCGTCGAATAACAGCGCCGGATTATCAAGGTCGCGCATAAAAATATCAACGAGGCCGCCAATATCCTCTTCGGTTTCGGCACCACTTATTCTCTCTAACTCGCCAATTTTATCGATTTCATCGAGAAAATTACGAAGATCTTTATTTGCCACGTCTAGTCTCCCTACGCTTAGCGCTGTCATCTTACCAGACAATTGAATCTTCAGAGCCTGCGGTCAAGGCGTGTTAATCAGGTATGCCAATCGGTTATGGTAAGACGACGCAAAAGCCTCTCCTCTCCCTCTGGAAAATCTGTGCGAGCATGGTTCAGGCATCGATTATCCCAGATTAAGAGATCTCGGGCTTTCCATTTGTGGGAGTATACAAAATCAGGATTTTCAGCGTGATCGAACAAAATGTTAAGTAGATCATCGCTCTCATCTCGCTTCATACCGATGACGTGGCGCGTCATTAAACGGCTCAGATATAATGATTTACGGTTGGTCACCGGGTGCAACTTAACAAGGCCGTGGGTCGCAGCAGATGTGTCTGGTTCAGTTTCCTCGGTGGTTTCCTCGCGAAAGGTGTCGTCGTAGCCGTAGAGGTTTCTGACCTGTAATTGGTCAATACGGCTTTTTAGATCTTCATCTAACGCGTCGTAAGCCATGGCTAGGTTGGCAAACAATGTATCCCCGCCGCGGGATGGCAATTTTATTGCGTAAAGTGTGGTCGCGGCATAGGGCGTATCCCTGTGTGCGCCATCGGAATGAAATTGCATTTCGCCGTCCGGCAAAGACCCGATAGGCTCACCGTTTTTCCGGATATTACTGACCAGCATTACACCACGATTTCTGACTTCTCCCCCCCCATAACCGGATCGAACTCGATATCCTGAATCTACCGGCCCGAAAAGGTCACCAAACCTGATCTGATCGGACGCCGTCAGCTTTTGACCTCGAATGCATAGAATTGAGTTCTTGTAGAAAGTTTCTCTAATCAATCCCGCAGTGTCATCATCCACTGGTCTTGTTAGATCCACGCCTTCTACCACCGAACCGACTATGTTACTCAGAGGTTTAATATTTATCGTTGAAGACATTGTAGAAAACTATGTACCGGCAAGATGATCCCTGTCAAAAGGGAATTTGAAGACAAACCGAATACACACAAAGGGATCAAGCCTATGACGAGTTTCAGGTTGCTGAATTATGCGGGTATTGAGGGTGAGCCTCGCCCCGGGATTGTAGTCGGCGATTCAGTCATCGATCTTAGTTCCGCAGGTATGAGTGGATCCACATATGAAATGCTTCAGAATTGGGATGCCAATCACGAGAAATTGGTGAAAATCGCTGGTGATGCCGAGTTGCACGAGCAGTATCCTCTATCGGATACTGACCTTCTTGCCCCCATTCTATATCCGCCGATCGTATACAATGCCGCTGCCAATTACATTGATCACCAAAAGGAAATGTCAGGCGGGAAGCAGCTCGTAAAGGAAGATACCCATCCCTATTTTTTTCTTAAAGCCGGGCCGCATTGCATTATAGGCCCAGGAGCCGATATCCGATTGCCGGCTGTATCAGATTTTATTGATTGGGAGGCGGAACTAGCGGTCGTGATTGGAAAGCCCGCCCGGAATATTAAGGCGAAAAATGCCTCACAATACATTGCCGGTTATACCATCTTCAACGACCTGTCGGCGCGTGACATGAAACCCGTTGGGCGGACATTCAACGTGCACTGGTTTGCCCACAAGAATTTTGATGGTTCTGGTCCGATGGGTCCATGGATGGTGCCCGCCTCGGATATTCCCGATCCACATAATTTAGATATCAAGCTTTGGTTGAACGATGAACTGAAGCAGGACTCAAACTCAAAATACTTGTTCTTCAATATCTTCGAGCAGATCGAATACATTTCTGCTCGTATGACTATGCGCCCTGGCGATATAATTGCCACTGGAACGCCATCCGGTGTAGGGGCCCCCTATGGGGGGCGTTTGAAACCAGGCGATACGGTGACGATAGAAATTGGCGGAATCGGAAAGTTGGTCAATCCGGTAGTGCAGGGGGACTGAACCTCACTTCTAAATAATCGTAGCGGATTGATCCGAATAGTTTATCCTGACATTAAAGCTTCCTTCGTTCATAGACCAATTCCAAATGTCGAATTCGCGTAGGCCGGCGGCATGGAGGGGATCCTTCATCGCGATTTCATGCGCGTGTTCGAACGAGTCCGCACGAACTATGATCATGCCGGTACGCACCTTATCTTCATCCTGCGTTTCCATTGGCCCAGCGGCAAACAGGATTCCTTGTCGTTCTAGTTCCACCTGACGTTCTAGATGTTGTGGCAAAAGCTCCATTATTTTGTCTTTTGGCGCGGTCGGCCGAGTGAAGATGACATATAAACCTTTCAGCGGTATATCCTTGGTTTTTGGTGTTTTTGTGATCGCCATTTAGGACCTTTCTTTTTGTTGGTGGCCTAGACTATTAATGCCATTCAAGGGAATGCATCTGGTGAAGCTGGGTGCCTTAGTCGAACTTGGACCGGTGACGTAAACACCGGTACCGACTTCCAAAGCAATTGTTACTGTGCAGCAGATGGCGCGGGTGCGAGGATTGACCTAAGCCTATAGTATTATCTATCCAATGTGTTTGGTGAGAATACTTCGCTGAGATCAAGTTTCCGCGGAGTTAGACCCTGTTCATAAGAATAAAGTGTAATGGCTTCGAGTTCTTCGCGGTTGGCAATAACACCCTGCCGGACCAACGGGGTACGCAAGGCGGCCTCCGCCTCCCGAGGCAAGAGCCCAGTTTCAAGGTGGTCCATAACCATGGACATGCGCTGATTCTCCACATATTCAGTTGCTTCCTCGAACGCCTTGAATATGTTTAGGATTACCCAAGGATGTTCCTCCGCAAATTTTCGCTTAATCACCATTCCGTGATTTATGGGATAAAGGTTATTTTTAGCGTAGTAGCGTTTTCCTTCGGCATAAGGGTCAGGGAAGAGTGGTGCGAAATCCGGGTGATTGTGGAGATCGGCGGTACTCCGGTCGACAAGGTTTCCACCTGGTAGATAGAGCAGTGTCGCATCTAGTTCTTTGGCAAGAAGCATCTCGCCCATGTTAGTCTCAGCGGGTATGCGGTGCACCTTGACGCCATCGGGCGGCTCGAAACCTGTAGAACCTCCGTGACTTATATCTGGTGTACGTTCCATCCAGAATTCCATGTCCTTCGGAGCAACCCCAAATTCATGTTCGAGAATACCGCGAGACCAAAGCGCTGCAGTCTGCTGGTACTCCGGTACGCCAACTCTTTTGCCGGCGAGATCTTCAGGTCTTTGGATCCCGGAATCCTTCCGGATCAAAATCCAATTCTGGAAAAAATAATGCGTCGAGAAGATCGGCAGGCCAATGAAACGGTCGTCGCCGCTCGCAATTGCCATCAGAAGCGACGACATCGACATTTCCGATATGTCGAATTCAGAGAACTTAAGCTGCCGCCAAAAAAGTTCAGACGGGTGAAGTTCCACGGGTGCTAGATCGATCCCCTCGGCATTAAACATTCCGTCGAGTATCGGCCGTGTTCGGAGATTTGGTGTTAGGGCAATACTTAATGACAACCCTTGTCCACTACCACCGCGAGTTCGCGCCTTAATTGTCTCGGGTCCCATTGATGACATCTTCTTGCTCTCCAAATTACGAATTCTTAGTAGCGCGACGGCACCAGACTTCCCAAGCCCGATCAAGACTAATCGGCGCCTGCTGCATACTCGTACACTCCTCGATTTCGATATCCGTAAGGAAGTCAGGCTCGCCAATCATCATGGTTTGAAGTTGTAGTTTAGCGTTTACCTGCAGATAAATTGCCTTCATCACTGTCTCTTCTACAGTGGCTCCCGTCACGACACAGCCGTGGCGTTTCATCAATGCGATCATACCGCTTCCTAGTGAAGCCGCCAGGTCTCGGCCCTGTTCCATGGTTACGACAAGATGGTTGGTTTCACCGAATTTATCGCGCATATCCCATACCGGGATGTTCTTTCCGATGGGGGCGCAAGTGTGTGTGACCGGGCGGAGCGGCGTGCCAGTTGAGGCAAAGGGGATCACTTCGTACGAATGATTATGAATTACCACGTTTACATCTGGCCGCTGCTCATAAATTGCCCCATGGATCATTCGCTCGCTATAAGGCCGTCGGTCGCCGGCATCGATGGCTTCGCCGTCTAGCCGATAAGTGACTATATCGTCTGTCTCTATTAGTTCCGGCGCCCGGGCACGCGACAGGAGATATTTCTCCCGATCGCCGGGGTGTCGAAAGCTAATGTGGCCGTATGCGTCAACTACTTCTTCGTGCGCAAGTATGTGATTGGCGACGACGATATTGTTTAACGTTCCGGCGTCTACATTCATGCGTTGTCCTTTGTTCACACTTGGGCCTTTATGGCCAAGAAGAGAAATTACAGCGATCGAAATCCCGGTATGGCCCAATACGGCGGGCTGGCATTTTTATGCCGCCCGCCGGATCAGAATCAGCGGGATTCGTAGAAATTGATAAGTTTGACCACGTCTTCAGCCTGCATACGACCCAATGGGCCGTCACAGTAGCTAGATGCGATAACATTGTTATCAGGGCCGAGTATAAATTCGGACGGCTGGATGATCTGACGGCGGTCCTCCCACCAAGATCCCAAAGCGTCCGCCATATCACGACTTACACCTTCGCCAACAGGGAAGTTAACTTCGTCAGCGACCTGACTCGATTCTTCTCCCGTGTCGATACTTGCTGCGACGACAGATACACCAATCTTATCTAGTTCTGCCTTTTGGTCTGAAAAGCCGACTAACTGTCGGCGACAGTAGGGTCACCAATGACCCCGGTAAAATAGAATAACCTTATATTTTGTATCGAGGCCTCTTGGAAGGTCCATCGAACCACCCCCGACAAGACCGAGCGTCATGTCGGGGAATGCGTCGCCTATACCAAGTTTATCGGGCATACGTCCTCCTTTTTGTCAAATAATCGCGGCAAGTTTATACTTTAATAGCCAAACTATGCATGGTGGTGTTTTCCAAAGCAACGACATAGCTGGATGTCGCCAGTTAATTTTTCTTAATGCGGGATATTACTCAGCTGCCGAGTTTATCCCAATACTGTCCAGTATCTCCTTCTGCCGGCCAAATTCATCAATACCAATTTCTTTTCGAAGATCGGCACTCATCTCCGCTTTGTCGGCTTCCAATGGCGCACCTGTAGCATCGGCCACACGATCGATGGCGTTGAAAAGAGCGGCTACGCCCGCAGAGTCAACTACTGCGTCGGGACCAAGGGCCTTAAGGATTTCCTGCCGGGCATTGGTAAGGCGAGGCCTATCTTCGCCGAGGATGGCCTCGGCGAATTCAATCATAAGTTCGCCGTATTCAATTCCGGTATTTCCCGCATCGGCGCCGCCGGTGATGGCATTATAGTCGAGATTGTTTCCAGAGTATTCGCTGCCCGCACGGAGCAGTACCGAGTGGCTAGTCGTTCAATAAGTACATTGATTGAGCGCCGATACTCGCGCTGCCAGCAATTCGATCTGCAGATGTGTGATTGCGCGAAACTCCTGAGTAAAATCTCGCATCTCGGGGCCGCTTAGATACTGCGCTGCGACCACGTCAAAGAACCCACGCGCCTCATCAGGTACTAAGGTAAGGGCTCGACGAATATTAGACTCCGGCCCTACAAAGTAATCTGCCTCATTCGGGCCATATTCGTCCCAAGCTATGTTAGGTGACCACGCTTGGTGCTGACGTGCCTCAGCCGGGCGATAGTACGAAGGTTCACCGCTCTGGGCTTCTGGCAAAGCGCGGACTGGCACACCGATCCCATTAGCGAAGGTATCGATCGCGGTAGTATGAGCCACTATGCTGACGATTTCGACGAAGTGCGTTTCCAGAATACCGCTATCGATGGTTTTCTTGTACCACGTTTGTGTCAAACGACCTGGGTCCGCAACGATCAGATGGATCATATTTACCCAATTTTGGGGTAGGTCAGTCCCGGAATCGAAGGGTTCGGTAATAGAAAATGGTGATAGTGCTTCCCTGATTTTTGCGTAGCCGGGACAGTCCCGAGCGTGGCGCGCCTCCGCCATCACTTTGAGACGCTCCTCGCCTGTTAGCCAATTTCCCGCTTTAGATAATCTATCCCAAGCGCGTTGATGGGCTTCGACAATGTCTTCTCGAACGGAATAAGGCGAGTCATCGTAATTGATGTTTGACATGACGTATCTCCACTTCGGAAACGTACCTTATTTTGGTCGACCTCTAGGGTCAAACGTGATCCTAAGATACTCTATAGCCCGAATAACGCACTTGGGTTTTTCTCGACGATAATTTCTATATCTCTATTACTGAAGCCTGCATCGCGCAGGGTCTTCATCGGATGTGGGTCGCCGGGTGGGAAGGGGAGGTCGCTACCGAGGAGGATGCGGTCTAAACCCACTAAATCACCTAGATAGTTAAGCGCTCGTCCATCATGCAAGATGGTGTCGTAGTGGAAATGCTTCAGGTATTGAGAAGGTGGTTTAATCGCTACATTGCCGGTGATCCGTCCGTCTGACGCATGATGCATGCGATCAAAACGGCCGATAAGAAATGGTATTGAGCCGCCCCCATGTGACAGGATAATTTCTAGTTCTGGAAAACGATCTAATACGCCTGCGGCTATCATTGAGCCAACGGTAAGTGTCGTATCATTGGTGTATGCGACAATTTGATTAAGGGCAAATTTCCCTGCTCGCGCAGGTGCGATTGGCTGGGCAGGGTGGATAAAAACCGGAGCCTTAAGCTCGACGCAAGTAGCCCAATATTCATCAAGTTCGCACTCGCCTAAGTTTTTTCCATCAACATGGGCTGCGATAATCGCACCGACCGCGCCGGCTTTAATACCGCGTTCTAACTCGCGTGAGGCTGCGGCTGCATCCTGTAGCGCGCCGGAAGCCAGCCAAGAGAAATGGTCTGGATAAGTATTGCAAAGCCGTGTCATGCTATCATTTAACGCGGCGTGCCAGAGTATGCCCTTTTCGGCAGGTAAATCGTATCCAAAGATGTCTGTCCAGATACTGAGTATCTCACGATCTACGCCCTGTAGGTCCATTTCTTCGAGCCGGTGATCTGCGTTCGTCAGAGTATCGAAGAAAGGACGGACCTGCATACCACTTTCGAAACGACAACAATGGCACCCGGGTTCTGTCTCAAGCAGATCAATACCGAAGTCTTTTCCTCGGGCGGAGAGCGTCTCTATCACGTCCGGGGGGACTAAGTGCGCGTGTACGTCAATTACGTTCATGATCGGACGTCTCCTAGTTTCAATTTCCGTTATCCCGCAATGCATTGCGGAGTCGATCAGGTGTAATAGGCAACTCTTTTATGGAGATACCGTGCGGACGAAGCGCCCGGGAAACCGCATTGCTAACGGCGGCGGCAACGGCGACGATCCCGCCTTCACCTGCTCCCTTGAACCCCATCGGATTGAACTCTGATGGTGAATCCTCTAGCGCGATAGCTGTGATCTCCGGTAATTCAGACGTGGTTGGCAATAGGTAGTCTGCAAAGCTACCGGTCAGAAGCTGACCGTCAGTGTCATAGATAAAATGATCGAGGAACGTACCACCCAAGCCCTGGACTACGCCGCCAACCGCCTGACCCTGCACCAAAGCGGGATTGAGTGCCCGTCCAATCTCTTCAGTTAGCCAGTACCGTTCGACCTCAACGACACCGGTTTCAATATCTACCGCGACCTGTGCCGCATGGGCGCCGTATGAATATGAGATACGTTTTTCATTATCAAAAATAGCATCGGCGGCCAGGGTTTCGCCCCGGTGTTCCGAGAAAGACGCTAGTTCCTGCAAGCTCAGTCTTTCGTTATATCTATACACTGCACCATCGCTATAACGCAGGTTTTCCGGGTCGCAGTTCCAGCGCAGCGCTGCAATGCCTACAGCATGGTCTTTCAGTAAATCGGCAGCGATACGCGTTGCATTGCCGGCCATTACAGTATTACGGCTGTGGAAAGTGCCACCGCCTGTTTTCACCAGCGTCGTGCTGCCGTGGAGAACCTGAACACGGGCGATATCAATATCTAGGTAATCAGCGCAAATCTGTGCAAGCCCTGTCTCGGTTCCCTGACCAACTGATGAAGCACCGGTACGAATGGTCACTGTGCCGTCTGACGTTGCGGTTATGTTTGCTGACTCCGGTGGTCCGGCGGCACTACTTTCGATAAAACATGCAATACCGAGGGCGCGAGCCCGACCATCCGAGTCTGGGACGTTGGTGGGCCAGTCCGTGTATCGGCATTCCTTCAAAAGCCGGTCTAGAGCAGCAGGATAATCGCCCTTATCCAACGTTGCCTCAGTGTCTCCCGGAACGAGCTCACCTATTTTGTATGGCAGATCCGCCGGGGTCATCAGATTGCGTCGGCGCAGTTCTGCTGGATCGAGGTCTAGATCATCCGCCATCAGGTCTAAGAGACGTTCGCGGCAGAAATTAGCTTCAAAGCGACCCGGACCGCGGAATGTGCCCACTGGGGTTTTGTTGGTGATCAAAAACTGCACATCGCAGCTAAAAGAAGGTACCCGATATGGGCCTGGAAGAAACTGTGCGGCCTTCGACGGTACTACACCGCCATTGGTTCGAACATAGGCTCCCATGTCGCCCCGAACTGTTCCCCGCATACCGAGGATTTCGCCTGTCGCCGTCGCGGCTATTTCAAGATCGCAGATGATATCGCGCGAATGGTTGGTTGCGGTCAGGTTTTCTCGCCGATCCTCGATCCATTTTACTGGACGTTCTGTACGCCTACTTGCAAGAGGAACCAGATAGTCCTCCGGATACAGTTCGCCGCGAGCACCGAAGCCGCCGCCTACATCCGTCTCGATTAGCTCGACGGAACTTTCAGGCATGTCAAACGCTTCTGCCAGATGCCGGCGATTGAAGAAATTAACCTTTGTGGCACCATGCAATCGTAATAAGGGTTTAGAGATATCGAATTCCGCGATCAGGCCGCGTGTCTCCATCGGTACGGCGCCGTGACGGTTGGTGATGAAGCGTTCATGCCGGGTATAGGCAGCCCCGTCGAACGCCTCTTTGGTGTTGCCGCGGCTAACGGTGTAACGGGTTCCCATATTTTCGCCCGCTGCTTCGTGGATCAATATTTGTCCATCGAAAGCTTGATCAACGGTGGTCACAGCTGACAGCGGGTCAAACTCGATCTCGATCAGTTCTAGAGCATCTTCTGCAACATAGCGGTCCTCAGCAATTACGACGGCAATTGGCTCACCTACATATCGCACTTTGTTGACCGCAATCGGACATTGCAGAAATCTCTCGAAGCCGTCAAATGGAGCTAGCCTAAGAGGAATAGTCGGCAAATCATTCTCCATATCCGCAGCGCAGAATACGTCGATTACCCCTTCAAGCGCACGCGCCGTATCGAGATTGATAGTCTTTATAAGAGCGTGAGCATGGGGACTGCGTAACACTGCCATAATTGCCATACCAGGCAGTTTGACGTCGTCAATATAGATACCCTCTCCAGTTAGTAAGCGTTGATCTTCCAGCCGCGAAACGGACTTTCCTATATATCTCCGGCTCAAATTGATACCCCGCCGCTGCGGCGTGCCGCCGCGTCCATAATTGCGTCAACAATTGATACGTACCCCGTACATCGGCAAATATTCCCAGAAATCGCACTTTCGACTTCGGCACGGGTTGGTGTCGGGTTCTCGCCTAGGAAAGCTTCCGCAGTCGTTAACATCCCTGGAGTGCAGAAACCGCACTGCAGCGCATGGTTGTCGCGAAACGCCTCTTGAAGTGGAGACAGGTTCTCACCTTCGGCGAGACCTTCTACTGTTGTGATATCCATTTTGTGGGCTTGGACCGCAAAAATCAGACAAGACCGTATTGCCGCTCCATCAGCTATTACGGTGCAGGCGCCACACACGCCGTGTTCGCATCCCAGGTGTGTGCCCGTAAGATCTAGTTGTTCGCGCAGGCAATCGGCCAGTGACATGCGGGCGTCGACATCGCAGCTATACGAGGTGCCGTTTACTTTTAGAGATATGGCATGGCGGTTTGTCACAGATTACGTTTCCAGGCTTCAGAGAGAGTTCGCTTTAGGAGGACTGCGGAAACTTCGCGCCGATATGCGATAGAGGCATGGATATCGTCGAATGGATCAATATCGGCATCAATGGTATCTGCGGATTCTTTGAATAGGCCGAGGGAGGGTTCAGATCCCATTAGGGTGTTTTCCGCTCTGTGAAGACGAAGCGGTGTATCACCTGCCCCTATTGCTACGCATGCGCAGTTGGATATGGCGCCGCCGTCATTGATGTCAAACCAAGCTGCGACGCCCACTAGGGCAAAGTCGCCTTCCCGGCGGGAGATTTCTTTGAATCCCCAGTGACGTTGTGTCGGCCAGGGTGGAAAACAGATTTTTTCGATCAACTCACTACTGTCAGCGGCTGTCGTAAAAACGCCTTGAAAAAAGTCGACTGCAGGAACAACCCGAGGGCCGGCCGGTCCGCGTAGGTGAATTTTTGCTTCACAAACTAAAGTAATTCCCGGCAATTCGGCTGCTGGATCCGCGTGAGCGACACTGCCACCCAATGTGCCTCGGTTTCGGATTTGGAAATGAGCAATATGGGCTGCGGCTGCGGCCAGCAAGGGATTGTTCTTTTCGATGTCAGGATCTGTTTCAAGCCGGCGGGTACGTACCATGGGGCCGATTTCTAGGCCGCCATCTGGGCTTATCCGGATATCTGCGAGCTCGGAAACACCGTTAAGGTCAATAAGCGCGGACGGTGAAGCGACACGAAAGTTCATCATCGGTACGAGGCTTTGTCCGCCCGCAAGATATCGGGCGTCCTCACCATTCTCCCGCATCATAGCGATTGCGCCATCGACACTATCTGCAGCAAAGTAGTTGAACTTAGATGGTTTCATTACCGGTCACCGGCCATCAGGTGTACGCCCAGTGTAGCTAAAAGAGATGTAAAAGTCCTCTGGTCACCTCTGATCGGCGAGGCAAGGTTTCCTCGCTTGATTGCTGCGCCGGCCCAATAGCGGTTTCTATCTTTTCTAGCCCCAAAATGGTCGGGCTCACTATTCGTGGCCATTTATCTGTTCGCCGAGAAAAATTTTGGAAGCAGACTTTGTTTTGATGTGGGCACTCACCTCTTCTCTCCAGTGGTGGTTATGAGGGCGCGCTCGATTTGAGCAGCCTGCTTCAAAAGAATCTCATCTCCGTCAGGTGAGCCCATTAATTGAACCCCCGTTGGGATCGTAAAGTGCGACAAGGGATTTGGTATGCTGACAACTGGATTTCCGGTAATATTTGCAAGGCATGTCAGGATAGTCATCGCAACAACGACTGGTACTTCTTGACCACCGAGCAGGGCTCTACGAGCCTCACGATGTGGTGGAGCGATCGGCAGGGTGGGCGACAACAATAGGTCGATTGTCTCTAGGGTTTTTTGTAAGTGGTCGGAGGCAGCGCGGGCCCATTCCCAAGCTGCATCGACGCTTTCTACCGACAGATTCTCAGCATGACGAAGGCCCGCAATAGCAGCCGTACCGAGACGGTTACGCTCGGCTTCCGTCAATTCCATATATATTTTCCCCGCTTCTGATAGAACGATAACGGCATGCGCCTCTGCGATCTGTTGCCTGGCAGGTATGGTTACTCTCGTAATGTTGTGTCCCGAGATCTTTAACTGGTGAGCTATCTCATCAAGTTCGGTTGCGATTGATTCAGTGAACAGACCGGCTCGGTCTTCTTCGATAGCGATGCAAAGCCCCTCTGTGATCTCGGCCGATTCTTCAATTCCGTCGATAAGAACGATGCTGGCCCGGGTCAAAATTTCCAAATTTCGCGCAATCAGACCTACATGGTCGAACTGGGGTGTCAACGGCCATACACCGTCGTTGGAAACACGCCCGTATGTCGGTTTGAATGAAGTAAGACCAGTACAGGCAGCAGGTATGCGCACGCTACCGCCGGTATCCGTACCCACGGCAAAGTCGCAAAACCCTGCTGCCACGGCGGCCGCCGATCCACCAGAGGATCCGCCGATAATAAGATCGGGGGCGATTGGGTTGGAAGTCTGCTGCGTTGATGCGCCGAAGCCCCCCGCGTCAGTTTGTGTCATGCCGACAAAGTCAGCGCCGGCTGCAAAAAGAGATGCCACGCTTGGTGCCGTTGCCGAGGCTCGTCTGTCCGCTAGTAATGGGTGGCCGGCGGTGAATGCTCGACCATCAATCGCTACGTTATCCTTTACCGCAAAAGTCAGTCCATCAAGCTCGCCCGCAGCAGTGGGCTCAATACGCGTCTTTTCAACGAACGCGTTCCAACGGTCTTCCTTTGGAGGCATGATGAGGAACGTACCGACCCCGCTATTGGTCTCGCAGCCTATCCATCAAAGACTTTTCTTGACCACCATCGATCTCGATCTGAGTACCATTGACGAAATGCATCAGCGGCGATGCAAGCATTACGCATAAATTAGAAACCTCTTCTGTCTCGGCGATACGTCCCAAAGGAATGGAGGACGGTGCGAGCTTGTCAGCTTCCTCAAATGATAGGTCCATGTCCCGCGCCATCGCGTTCACGAGGCCGGTCCAACGTTCGGTACGGACAGGCCCCGGATTAACAGCGACAAAGCTGATATTGTTTTTGCCGTATTGTCCCGAAAGCGACATAGTCAGATTTTGCCCGGCGGCATTGGCGGCACCCGGCGCTATTTCCCAATAAGATGGTTTTACACCGTCATTACCTATCAAGTTTACGACGCGCCCCCCCCCCTGTTCAACCATGATTGGTAAAACGTAGCGCAAGCAACGGACGTACCCCATGAACTTAAGTTGTAGGGACTGTTCCCAATCATCTTCAGAGAGATGCTCTATTACTCCACCCGGCGATGAGCCGGCATTGTTGACCATAATATCGACCCGACCGAGCTGTTTCGCACTTTCTTCGATAAATTTTTTAGCCTGGTCATTATTAGTTAGATCAGTCGGAATTGCGACGACCTTAACGCTGGTTGCGTCGCGAATTTCTTGTGCTGTCGTTTCCAAAGGCTCAGGGCGCCGAGCGCAGATCGCTATGTCGACGCCCTCTTTTGCAAGGCCCCAGGCTATACCTTTGCCGATGCCTTCGCTTCCGCCGGTGATGAGCGCGGTTTTTCCACTCAGTTGTAAATCCATTTTGTCTCTTCCATTTCTGTTTTTCTAATTCAATGTCTAGGGCTTTTGTGGTTCATCCAATTTCCGTCGGTTGTCGCAGAAAAATATTCTCGAAGCGCCGTGTTAACGATGTCCGGTTCCTCCATTATGATGGTATGTCCGGTCCGCGGCACAGTCTGAAGGGCCGCAGAGGGGACTGTCCGTTTGAGAAAAAGGCTGCCATCCAAACAAGGCTGATCCTCGTCCCCGACAATTACTAGCAGGGGCAGGCTAAAGCTACGGAGGTCTGCCTCCATATCCCACAAGGTGGGGCGGTCTCGCTGAAGTTTCCGCATTGTGTGAGCGGCACCTTTTGGTGATAGCCCAGCGAGGATTTTTTCAAACGCGGTAAATCCCTCAGGGTCTTTTACTTCGAAAGTGTGACGCATGGGAAATCGAGCGTATTTGGCTGCGGACTCCGAGATCGGTAATTCTATAAACATTTTCGCAATGTCTTCGCACAACTGACGCGAGGTCTGACGCTCGTCGGGATGCGACCCCCAGCCACAACCAAGAGCGGAGACTGAAAGGCAACGGTCAGGATACCTGATACCCACATGGAGCGCAGTATATGCACCCATTGAATGGCCGACGATGTGTGCCTTCTCGATATCAAGCGTATTCATAACTGCGATTGCATCGTCGAGAGCAACATACTGACCATAGCTCTCTTCGCTTTCAGGTACATCGGACGGGGGGTAGCCGCGCGCGGCGTATGTAATACATCGGTAGACATCGCTCAGTGCAGCGACCTGCTTCGACCAAGTTCGATGATTGCCCGCGAATTCGTGCATGAAAAGGACGGCGTCGCCCGACCCGACATCCTCATAATACAGTGATGTTCCGTCGATGCTTTCAAGCCTAGGCAAACTCGTGCACTCCTATTTTTGTTGTATGAGCGTACCCGACTAATACGCTTGTATACAGACTTTATGATTGGAAGACTGACGTCCAGAGCTGTCTCCAAAGTGAATTTCTTCTATGAATTTTCGTATTCGAAAACAGCCTGATTTATGGCGGAAAAGAGTGGGAGTCGAACCCACCAGGGACGTCTAACGCCCCTCACCGGTTTTGAAGACCGGGCGCCCCACCGGGGAACGAATCTCTTCCGACGGTATACATGCATAGCAAATTCCTATGTTGGGTGACATGCCTATTGTACCAAATTCATTTTCTTCTAAAGAAACGACTTTTACCAATCTCTGAAGTTTGGCTTCAGTCTTTGTTGAAAGCCTCCTCTGCAGGACGGATTATCTCATGCCCGTCGCCTACGCGGCGGGTGAATTTGACCTTATCAAAGAATTCTAAAACCTCGATAGATAGGTTCCGGCCTATTCCCGACGCGTCGCGAAAATTTGCTGCGGTCACCATGCCTTCGTCTGCGGATGCTGCCACTTTTTCCGCGATCTCGCCTAGCTGGCGCAGGGCATCTGGCTGATAAAATCGGTTTTTTGCTATTCGAATAACGAGACCGTGACGTCCTGCTCGAACCAGCAGAGACTCGATTTTACTAGGCTCTTTGTCGATTGCTTGCGCGATCTCAACAATAACTGGCGGTCGCAGTCCCCCATTGACTAGAAGCGGTTTTATTTTATTCCAATTCGAGGCGTCGGCCCCTTGCAGTTTTGGCTTATGCGACAGTAGCCGCACGCCCATACCTTCTTTGACTATGACACCTTCACGCACCAGCTCAGCACAAATAGAAGCCGTCGCGTTGCCGGGTAGACGAAGACCTGTGCCCACCAGGATACGGTTCTCGCCAGGTCCAACCGTGTCGGGAGATTTTTTATGCCAGGCGCCAAGAGCCTCTAAAACCGCGGTACGGAGGATGTCCCAGCGGTTATGGGAGAAACCTAGCAAGCCTTTCTCGGTTGATATCGATTTAATTGGAACAAGCTCTTGTAGAGCCTCCATGTCGGAGTCGGTTAGATTGCGTGCTGAAGCGAAGCGGTCGAGGAAGAGACCTTCGGGTGAGGTTTCCAGCAAGGCAGTCAGTGCGATACCATCGTCTCCCTCCTCCATCGCTTTTAAGAAAGCTATACGCTCAGGTCTGGCCCGTCCTCGCGCAGGTGGGTAGACGTCTATGACGCGGCCGCCACCTATCGTTCGTTGCGCAGACTGATCACGAATTATTAACCCGTCACTATGAACCGCGGCCATAGGATGATCGAGTACAAGTTGCGCGAGCTTATTTTCGCCCGCCGCTATACTTTGCTCTCCAAGAATAGCGACCCGTCCGGTGGACTCTGATGCGCCGAGATGGACATGAACCGGGGTCCAGTGAGCAAGCGGCCGAGCTTCTGACTGAAGAACCTGAAGCCTTACATCTATTTTTCTTACTGCCGGAGGCGGATGGCCGGTAACGATCCAGTCGCCGCGCTGTATCAGCCGACTGTCGAGATCCGGCCCTGTAAGATTTAGCGCACAGCGTTGACCTGCGTGTCCGGCGTCGGTTTTTGCATTTTGCGCATGAAGGCCGCGCACTCTAACGTCGATCTCTGCACCCAAGACCCGGGCGCCTGCGCCGGTTTTCAGATGACCGGAAAAGGCGGTGCCAGTAACCACAAGCCCTGCGCCGGTAACCGCAAAGCATCGGTCGATGGCGAGCCGGAAATTTCCTGTCGACGCGCGTGGTGGCATCTGGGCTGCTGCATCGATGAGGTGTTGTTTTAAATCACTGATCCCTTCGCCAGTTAGTCCAGATAGCGGGAAAACGGGAGCTCCATCTAGCGATGTACCGAGTAAAAGCTCGTCAATCTGCTCGGATACCTCGACGGCGCGCATATCATCAACCCGGTCGATTTTGGTTAGGGCTACCGCGCCATCTGAAACGCCGAGCAAGTCGAGGATTGCTAGGTGTTCTCTGGTTTGCGGCATCGGTCCGTCGTCAGCGGCGACAGTGAGTAACGCGAAGTCGATACCGACTACGCCACATAACATATTACGAATAAATTTTTCGTGTCCGGGGACGTCTATAAACCCGATAGTTTCCGCTCCATCTATCGGAAGATAGGCGAAGCCAAGATCGATGGTCAGATTACGTTTCTTTTCTTCAGGCAGCCGATCGGTATCAACCCCGGTCAACGATTTTATTAGGAGGGTTTTACCGTGATCAACGTGGCCGGCTGTAGCAACAATCATTCGAGAATTTCAAGAGTTGAAAGTTGTGAAAGGAATCCGGGTTCATCTGCCATACAGCGTAGATCAACGATGAAGGCACCTCCCTGAACGCGTCCAATAACTGGCACTGGCAGACCGCGAAAGGCCCGTACGAGTCGTTCAACTGCCGCACCGTTCTTAGTTTCAGGAGTGATTGCGAGGCCCGCGCTAGGAAGTTTGCGGGTCGGTAATGTACCCGAACCGACTTGGCTGTCGCAGTCCACCTCTTCGACTTTGGCAAACCCTTTTACGGCTCTAGAGATTGCAGGCCGAATCCGGGAGGCTGTTTCCTGAATATCAGTCACTGACCGGGTAAGCGCACGCAGCGTGGGCAATCGGTCGGATAGACTATCTGGATCGGAATAAAGACGAAGCACGGCGGATAACGCTGCGATAGTCATTTTGTCACAGCGTAGTGCTCGTTTTATGGGGTTGCTCTTTAAACGAGTGATGCAGTCTTTGGTACCAACGATGATACCTGCCTGCGGTCCACCCAATAGCTTGTCACCCGAAAATGATACCATATCGGCACCGTGCTTTAGGGCTTCCATTGGAGTTGGTTCATGTGGAAGTCCAAGCCGCTTTAGTTCCGTCAGAGTGCCGCTGCCCAGATCGATGGCAAATGGAATTCCAGTCTCATGACACAGCTTGGCGAGATCAGTTTCCGGCACCTCCGCGGTGAATCCTTCTACTACATAGTTACTGGTATGGACCTTCATGATCATTCCGGTATTCGGTCCGATAGCTGCGGCATAATCCTTTAAATGGGTCCGGTTGGTGGTGCCAACCTCGACCAGTTCACATCCTGACTGTGCCATAATATCCGGCATACGGAACGAACCCCCGATCTCTATTAACTCTCCTCGAGATGTAGGTGTTTCCTTACCAAGTGCGAAGGTATTGAGGATCAACATAACTGCCGCGGCATTATTATTGACGACGGTTGCCGCCTCAGCACCGGTGATTTCACAAAGCTGTGCCTCGACATGGTCATCCCGGTCTCCGCGCTTTCCTTCTTCCAAACTATACTCGAGGTTGGTTGCGCTGCGCGCCGCCCGGGAGATGGCTTCAATAGCTTCCTCCGGAAGCGCCGCGCGACCCAAGTTCGTATGAATGACCGTTCCTGTTAGATTATAGACTGGTCGGAGAGACGGCAAATTCTCCTGCGCCAGACACTCCGCCACTGCATACAATATCTCTGTTTCGTGCGGTATCTTGTTACCGGAAAGCACAGAACCGCGAATTTCTTCTAGCGTCTTTCGGATGCAATCCGTTACTAATTTGCGGCCATATTCCGAAATCAGCTTCACGGCATTATCCGAATTCAACAGGCGATCAACAGACGACAGGCCCGCAAGAGGCGAAGAGGTTTTCTTTGGCATGACCGTGAGACAATACTGCTTGAAACGGTGTTGGGAAATGTCTTGTTGAAACGTGGTAGCAGGGAGAATACCAAACACCCTATTGTGTCTGTTCCTTGGTCTTCAGAAATTTGATGTCAGGCCACTCTTTCACAGCGTTGTCTAAATGCCACGTGTTTCGGGCGAGGAAAACCGGCATTGAGTCATGATCATCTGCGATGGAACTGCCATTGTTATCTAGGAATTTTTTCAGAAGACTGGTATCGTTTGCTTCAACCCAGCGCGCAGTATGGAGAGAGGTTGCCTCAAACTTTACCGGTACATCGTATTCCGAACGTATACGGTCTGCCATAACATCAAATTGAAGCGCTCCTAAGACACCGACGATCCAGTCCGTTCCGATGCGTGGCTTAAATACCCGGGCCACGCCTTCTTCTGCCAATTGTTGTAGCGCTCGGCCAAGATGTTTGGCACGCATCGGATCCGCCGGATGTACCGAGCGCAGTATTTCAGGTGCGAAGCTTGGGATGCCTGTGAAGCGCAATTCTTCACCATCTGTCAAAGCATCACCGATCCGCAGATTTCCATGATTTGGGATGCCAATGATGTCACCTGCATATGCATCTTCAGCGGTCTCCCGATCCTGCGCGAGGAATAACATCGGGTTGTGCAAATTTATTTGTTTACCACTTCGAATATGACGCAGCTTCATGCCTCTCTTGAAATGTCCCGATGATAGTCGAAAGAATGCAATTCGGTCGCGATGCTTTGGATCCATGTTCGCCTGAATCTTGAATACGAAACCACTGACTTTGTTTTCCTCAGGGTCGACGACACGCTCTTTTGCATTTTGTGGACGTGGGGGTGGTGCGAGGGACACAAGACCTTTCAGCAATTCTCGGACACCAAAATTATTAATAGCACTGCCGAAGAATACTGGGCTGAGCGAGCCGTCACGATAGGACTGTAAATCGAGTGGTGGGCAAAGGCCGGTCGCCATCGGTACCTCTTCGCGAAGCTTTTCTACTGCATGACCGGGTAATAGAGCGTCGAGTTTTGGATCGTCGACGCCCTCACATATAATATCCTCACCAGGATCATTCGAGATCTTGCCGCTAGCGTGACCTTTTTTCATCAGCACCACCCTGCCGTCAATCACGTCGTAACAGCCGAGAAAATCCCGTCCCATACCGATCGGCCAGCTTGCAGGCGTTACATCAAGGGCGAGTGTTTCCTCGATTTCTTGTAACAGTTCGAATGGTTCCTGTGCCTCTCGATCCATCTTATTAATAAAGGTGATGATCGGCATATCCCTCAAGCGACAGACTTCGAACAGTTTCCGAGTCTGTGCTTCGATCCCACGTGCTGCATCTATCACCATTACTGCCGAGTCGACAGCTGAAAGTGTCCGGTATGTATCTTCCGAAAAGTCTTCGTGACCAGGTGTATCCAGTAGGTTGAAGGTGCAGCCGCCAAATTCATATGTCATAACAGATGATGCTACCGAGATGCCCCTTTCTGCCTCGACTTTCATCCAGTCGGAATGTGCGCGCCTAGCCTCGCCCCGCGCCTTAACGGCACCGGCAGTCTGAATTGCTCCACCGAACAACAAAAGTTTCTCGGTCAGAGTCGTTTTACCCGCATCCGGGTGGGAGATAATGGCGAATGTTCGCCGGGCGGCAATTTCGCCGCTGTTTATGCCCATTGATGAGTCCAAAAAACTTTTTAGCACTATCCGCGCCGACTCGATGCAATATAAGGCTGTTTTATCGTAATTCCAGTACAGCTTGCCTGTCGCCATGCTAATCTCTGGCGTTTAGGATAGGTGGGAAGGATGGCAAAAATAGGGAGGGCGGGTCGATGGAAATGCAGACCGCCACCAAGGTTGGTTACCAGTCTGGTTTCGGAAATGAATTTGCGACCGAAGCACTACCCGGTGCATTACCGGAGGGTCGGAATTCTCCACAGAAAACGCCGTACGGCCTTTATACGGAACTGATCAGCGGTACAGCCTTTACACAGCCTCGTAACGATAATCTACGGACTTGGCTCTACCGGATACGGCCATCGTCTCAGCACGGAAAATTCAAGAAGATTGATAAAAAATTATGGCGCACCCCTACCTTTGATGAAGGAGTGTTGACGCCACAGCAAATACGTTGGGATCCAATACCTATCCCGGCGGAAGCAACAGATTTGATCGCCGGCATAAAGACCTTGGCGGGTAATGGAGATTCTAAAATCCAATCGGGGATCGGTATCCACGTTTATTGCGCAAACGTCTCGATGAGTGATCGCTATTTCTACAATGCCGATGGGGAGATGCTGTTCGTTCCCCAGCAGGGCTGCTTGCGACTCGTAACAGAAATGGGTGTAGTTGAGGTGGTGCCAGGCCAGATTGCAGTGGTGCCCCGAGGGATAAGATTCTGCGTCGGCCTACCAAATGGGCCATCGCGCGGTTATGTATGCGAAAACTTTGGAGCGCCCCTACGACTACCCGATCTCGGACCTATCGGATCTAATGGTCTTGCCAATCCCCGGGATTTTCTTGCACCGGTAGCGTCGTTTGAAGATCTTGATGGTGATTTTGAACTTGTCGTAAAATTTGGGGGAGATCTCTGGGCTTCTGATATCGACCATTCGCCTTTAGATGTCGTTGCATGGCACGGAAATTTGACACCATATAAGTATGATCTCGATAATTTCATGTCTATCGGGTCTATATCCTTCGATCACCCAGACCCGTCTATCTTCACTGTGCTTACGTCTCCATCTGGCCCGGCAGGGCTGGCCAATGTAGACTTCGTCATTTTTCCGCCACGGTGGCTGGTTGCGGAAAATACCTTCCGGCCACCCTGGTATCACCGCAACTTTATGTCGGAATTCATGGGATTGGTGCACGGTCATTACGACGCCAAAGAGGAGGGCTTTGTGCCTGGGGGGGCCAGCTTACACAATATGCATTCCGCTCACGGACCTGATCGAGAGACCTATGAAAAGGCGACAAAGTCTGATTTGAAACCGATGCATTTAGCAGACACGATGGCTTTTATGTTTGAGACCCGCTATCCGATCAAGTTGACGGAATGGGGTGCGAATGTCCCCCAGATCCAACCGGATTATCAAGA
>CETH01073027.1_pt1 | contig 24419 bp, 21 predicted proteins | sample 361461 | NCBI WGS metagenome assembly CETH01 (sample SAMEA2622695, study PRJEB7988) | marine metagenome | isolation source: saline water (ENVO:00002010), including
AAATTGTGTCTTTTAATAGTTCACAATATAAATTTATAGATCTTCTCGCGTCATCATTTCCTGGAATTGGATAATCAATTCCTGTAGGATCAGAATTAGAGTCTAAAACAGCAACTATTGGAATTTTTAATTTAATTGCTTCTTTCACGGCTAAAGATTCAACGTTAGTATCAATTATAAAAAGCATATTTGGTACTTTATTCATATCAGAAATTCCACCTAAAGATCTCTTTAGCTTATCTCTTTCGTTTGTAAGTTTTAAAACTTCTTTCTTTGTAAAACCTGTATCCTCTTTAGATAATTCAACATCCAATTTCTTAAGTCTTTTTATTGAATTTTGAATAGTTTTCCAATTTGTAAGCATGCCACCTAGCCATCTGTAATTTACGAAATATTGATTTGTATCGATTGCAATTTTTAGAACTGTTTCGGCAGCTTGTTTTTTAGTTGAAACTATTAATATCTTTCCTCCACTTGCTACGCACTTATGAACCTCTTTCATAGCATTTTTTATTAAAGTGACTGTTTGTGTAAGGTCAATAATATGAATTGAATTTTTTTCTCCAAAAATGAACTTTTTCATTTTTGGATTCCATCTTAAAGTTTTGTGTCCAAGATGAACGCCGGCTTCTAATAATTGTTTAATAGATATATTTGGTATATTCATAGTTTTTCCGGTTAAACCACCACAGCTTTCCTTTCGGACCGGTGGGCATATGCCCTAATGCTGTGTGCGAAATTAGCTAGTATTTATAATCAATTAAAAAAAAAATCAAGTTATTAAAAACTAATTTTTTTTACATATTCTTTATTTTTGATGTGACTGAAAGTACTAAAATCAAAATTTCTCGGTTTTTTTAGGGAAAATGTATAAATTTTATTAATTTTATTGACCTTTATGACTATTCTCGTATTACCACTTTGTTCAAGTAGTTTATTTAATTCATTTAAATCAGATTTACCATTAATTTCTATTGTTACATCCTTATAAGTTTTGTTCATAAAATCCTCAAGTCTTAAAATATTTTTAATATTAATTCTTGTTGTGTCTGAATTTATTAATGATTTTTCTTTTTGAACCGTAAGTATAAATGAAGAGGACTCCTTAAGTTTATCTCTATTTTTAATTAATAAATCAGAAAATAAAAATAATTCAAACTCACTTTCTAAATCACTAAATTTTATAATCGCAAAAGGAGTTCCTTTTGAGCTTTTCTTTTCTTGAATTGACATAATCGTACCACAAACTACTGCATTTGAATTATTGGTTTCATTAAAATTTTTAAAAGATATAATTTTCATTTCTTTAAAATAATCTTTATAAATATTAAGTGGATGGTCAGACATATAAAAACCGATAGATTTAAATTCATTTAAAAGTTCGTCATTATTTGACCATTCTTTTGTTTTGGTTAGTTGAAAATTCTTATCATTATTTCCTGGATCCATATCAAATAGGTTTTTCTGATTACTAACTTTGTCTTCCCAAATACTTTTATTTTTTAGAATTAAATTTGGTATTGAGTTTAATAAAGAAGATCTATTTCTTTCCAGGTCATCAAATGCACCAGCTTTAACTAAGCCCTCTAACTGTAACTTGTTGATATCTTTAGGATTAACTCTGCCTATAAAATCATCTATTGATTTAAAAATCCCTTTTGTTTCCCTTTCTTCTATGACGTTTGATATAGCCTCCCTTCCAACATTTTTAATACCAGATAAAGCATAATAAATCTTATTCTTCTCAGATTTAAAATCTGCGTAACATTTATTAATATTGGGTCTAACAATTTTAATCTTTAACCTTTTTAATTCAACTACAAATTCTCTAAGTTTATCTGTATTAGAAAGTTCTGTTGACATTGTTGCAGCAATAAAATCTTCTTTATAATAATGTTTCAAATAGGCTGTTTGATAAGCTATCAATGCATAAGCAGCCGCATGACTTTTGTTAAATCCGTATTCAGCAAATGGTTTTATTTTTTGGAATATAAATGATGAAATATCTTTGCTTATACCATTTTTTTGAGCTCCATTAATAAATTTTTCTTCTTGTTCTTCTAATTCTTTTCTTTTCTTTTTACCCATCGCTTTTCGCAAAATGTCAGCTTCACCAGCGGTAAACTTTGCCAATACTTGTGCAATCTGCATTACTTGTTCTTGATAAATAATAATTCCATAGGTAGGTTTTAAAATCTTTTTTAAACTTTCATGAATATAGTCTGGTTTTTTTGCTCCATTTTTACAATCATTATAAATCGGAATATTGTTCATTGGTCCCGGTCTATAAAGTGCGACCAAAGCAATTATATCTTCAAATTGTGTTGGCTTCATATGTCTTAAAGCAGATCTAACCCCTGAACTCTCTAATTGAAATAAGCCCGTTGTTTCCCCTGTTGAAAGAAGTTTGTATATTTCTGGGTCATCAAGAGAAATTTTTTCTATATTCAGTTTTATATTTTTAGATTGTAATATTTGTATAGTTTTGTTTATAACAGTGAGAGTATTCAACCCAAGAATATCAAATTTTACTAATCCAGCATTCTCGGAAGAATGCATATCAAATTGGGTAGATGGCAAAAGTAAATCAGAACTGTTATCTTTGTATAAGGGGACTTGTTCAGAAAGTTTTTCCCCAGCTATAACAACTCCAGCTGCGTGAGTTGCTAAATTTCTATTCAATCCTTCTAGTTTAAGAGATAATTCAATTAATTTTTTTACTTTTTTGTTATTTTTCTCCTCTTCTTTAATTCTTGGTTCACGAGCAATAGACTCTTGCAAACTCAATGGTCTAGAAGGATCAAAAGGTATCATTTTACATATTTTATCTACATGTCCATAAGGTAATCCTAAGACCCTTCCAATGTCTCTAAGTGCCATTCTCGCTTTTAACTTTCCAAATGTAATAATATGTGCAACTCCATCACCATATTTCGATTTTAGATATTTAAAAACTAAATCTCGCTTTTCCTCGCAAAAATCAATGTCAAAGTCTGGCATTGAAATTCTATCCGGGTTAAGAAATCTTTCAAAAATTAAGCCGAATTTTATAGGGTCTAAATCTGTTATATCTAAACAGTATGCTACTAATGATCCAGCACCAGATCCACGACCAGGTCCTACAGGTATATTATTATTTTTTGCCCATCTGATATAATCAGAAACAATTAAAAAATACCCTGCATAATTCATTTTATTTATAATTTCAATTTCATGATTTAATCTTTCGTTATATATTTTTCTTATATTATCAGGAGAATTATTATTTTTTTTTTCTTTCAAAATAAAATTTTTAAGTCTTTTTTCTAATCCTAATTTAGATTGTTGCAAAAGTTCGTCTTTTTCATTTAAAGAACTTAAACTTTTTAAATTGGGTAAAATTGGCTTTGATTTTTTAAGTTTAAAACTGAATCTATAAGGAAAATTATAATTATTTTCTAAGGCTTCAGGTATATCTGAATATAAATTTGATAATTCAACTGAATTCTTAAAATAGTGACTATCTGAATAACGCTTTCTGTTTTGCTCATCTACATATGTTTTTTCGCCGATACACAAAAAAGCATCATGAGCTTCATACATTTCTTTTTTTAAATAATAAACCTCTTGGGAAGCAATAAGAGGTAAATTAAATTTTTTCGATAAGTTTATGTAAATATTTTCGAGCTGTTTATCACCAGTATCATTATGTCTTTGAATTTCAAAGTAAAATTTATCTGGAAAATTATTTTTAATTAATAAAGTAATTTCTTCTACTTTCTTTATATTATTTGTTTTAATTAAATTTGAAAAAAGGGAATGTGTCCAACCACTTAAAATTATTAAATCTTTACTTTTTAAAATTAAATCTTTTATATCGCAGTGGGGTTCTTGGTCTTTTTTTACCTCTAAATAACTCTTAGAAGATAATTTTGTTAAGTTTCTATAACCCTCTTCTGATTTAGCAAATATTGGTATTTTTCCAATAATGTTATTAAATTTAAAATTTATTTGCGTTCCAATAATTGGTTGAGTTCCAACCTTACTTATTGCATCAGAAAACTCCAGTGCCCCACAAAGATTGTAGCTATCACTTATGCCTACAGCTGGTATTTTATTTGTTTTACAAAAATCAGCTAGTTCATCAATTTTTATTGCACCTTCGCAAATTGAATATTGTGTATGTATTTTAAAGTTTGTAAAAGTTTTATGTGCATTAGCCATTTAATCTTTTTATATTACCATCCCTTAAGCTCAAAGTATAATCTGCTTTCTTAGCAAGCTCTCTATTATGAGTTGCAATTAAAATGGTTTTATTTTTTTGTTTAAGTTTTTGAAAATATGTAAAAACTTCACTTGTACTTTTATAGTCAAGATTTCCAGTCGGTTCATCTGCCAAAATAATCTTTGTATTTGCAGCTAAAGATCGAGCAATTGCAACTCTTTGTTGTTCTCCTCCTGATAAATCAGATGGGAAGTGATCTAATCTGTTTGATAAATTTACTCTAGATAGAAATTCTTTTGCTTTATTAATGGATAAATCATAGTTCTCTTTTCTTATAATCATTGGTATGGCGACGTTTTCAACAGCTGTAAAATCTGTCAATAAATTATTATTTTGAAAAATAATTGAAATTTGATTTCTTATAATATTGTTTTTATTGTTTTCAGATAAATTATCTATTGATTGCCCAGATAATATTATTTGTCCTTTTGTAGGTTTGTCTAATAAAGCAATTAAATGTAAAAAAGTCGATTTTCCTGAACCAGATGGACCAACCAAGGCTACCAATTTTCCAGTTTCTATTTTAATATTGATATTTCTTAATACTTCAATGTATGAATTGCTGGTTTTAAATTTTTTATTAAGCTTTTTAATCTCTATCAAATATTTACTCATATTTTAAAGCCTTTATAGTTTCTATTTTTGTAACAGTGAGAGATGGAATTAATGAAGAAATTATTGTAATAAGTATTGAAAAAATAGAAATAAAAAAAATAGAGTTAAAACTTAATTCACTTGGCATTTCATTTAAAAAATAAACATCCTCAGGGAATATTTGAATATTAAAAATTAATGATGCAAATTGCCTTATTTCTTCTATATATATAGAAAAAATTACTCCTAAAATAACTCCGGTAACTGTTGCAAAAAAACCTATTAAAAAACCTGTTAAAAAAAAAGATTTAACTATTGAATTATTAGATAGACCGAGTGACTTTAAAATTCCAATTTCTTTTGTCTTGTTTTTTATAAGAATAGTAAGCCCGGATATAATATTAAATGCTGCAACTATAATTATTAAAGTAATTATTAAAAACATAACATTTCTTTCTACTTTAAGAGCTGAAAAAAAGGACTTATTTAAATCAGTCCAGGATGTTACGTAAAAGTTTTTATCCATGTTTTGTATTTGATCTTTAATAAGATCTGCATTCATTGGGTTTTGTAAATAAATTTCAACATTAAAATCATCGTTTGATTTTTCGAAAAAGGATAAGGAATCTTTTAAATTAACAAAAGATATATTTCTATCAAATTCATACATTCCACTACTAAACACACCTATTATTTTAAAAATAGACTGCTTAGGAATTGAACCTGCAGGAGTAGACACGAACGATGATGACATAATATTAATCTCATCACCAACAACAACACCTAACTCGATCGCTAAATACTTACCAATAATAATTTCATTTTCATTTATAGTATTAAAGTTTCCGTCTATAATATTTTCTTTAAAAAAAACTATTTTTTTAATTTGACTTTTATCAATTCCTTTAACCATGACCCCTTTTGCCGAGTCATTAATAATAATTACACCTTCACCATTATATGTCTTAATAACTTCGCTTTTTTCAAATTTTTCTTTTAGTTTTAGGTAGTAATCATCACTGATACTATAATTATATGGTTTAATTGTTATATGAGAGTTAAAACCTATTATTTTACTTGTTAGCTCTGTTCTGAAACCATTCATTACAGACATTACGATAATAAGAACAGCTACACCTAGCATTATACCTAAAAATGAGAATACGGAAATAATTTTTAAAAACCCCTCTTTTTTTTTGGGTTTAAGATTTCGTAAAGTTATTAATTTTTCAATTGTAGTAAACAATTTAGTTTTTTAAAATTTTAATTATATTATTTAATTTTAGCATTTTTGTTTCACTTCCTATTTCTTTAAATTCTAATTGATCTTCACTTGATTTAGACCCTAAAATTATTTGAAAAGGTATTCCTAATAAATCATGTTTTTTAAATTTATTTGAAATATTTTCATCAACATCATCAAGTAATACATCTATAAGATTATTTCTTAATTCATCATAAATTTTTTTAGCTTTGACAATATTTGAATTATCGTTCTTATTTATAGACGGAATGATCACTACATCAAAAGGAGAAACAGATTTTGGCCATTTCATTTTATCGTTTGAATATTTGGCTTCAATTATAGCTCCAACTAATCTAGAAACCCCGATACCATATGATCCCATTTTAACAAAAGTCTTTTTTCCATCTTTTGAGTCAACTGAACAATCCATCGGCTTTGAGTATTTATCTCCAAAATAAAAAATGTGCCCGACTTCGATACCCTTGGTTTGTATTTGATCACTTTTTTTAACCTTTTTATTAAAATCTTCTGATTTAAATTTTTCATCTGTAACAGCATAAAATTTTGAAAAATCGTCACGCATTTTTTTTAATGAAGTTTCATTGTTTTTATAATCATTTATTGGTACATCGAAAATTCTTTTATCCGCATAAATTTTACTTTCACCAGTGTCAGCTAAAATTATAAATTCATGTGAAAGATCACCTCCAATTGGTCCAGTCTCTGCCTTCATTGGTATTGATTTTAAACCTAGCCGTTTAAATGTTTTTAAATATGCATAAAACATTTTATTATAAGATAAAACTGCATCGGTCTCGGATAAATCAAATGAATAAGCGTCCTTCATATAAAACTCTCTACATCTCATAACACCAAATCTAGGTCTTAGTTCGTCTCTAAATTTCCACTGTATGTGATAAAAAATTTGAGGCAATAATTTGTATGATTTAACACTCGATCTAAATATTTCCGTAATTTGCTCTTCATTTGTCGGTCCATAAAGCATCTCTCTTTTTTGACGATCTAATATTCTCAACATTTCTTCACCATAATCCTCGTATCTTCCGCTTTCTTTCCAAATATCTGCTGATTGAATTGTTGGCATTAACATTTCTTGAGCGCCAATATTATTTTGTTCTTCCCTAACTATCTTTTCAATTTTTTTCATGATCTTAAAACCTAATGGTAACCAAGAGTAAATACCTGCTGAAGATTGTCTTATCATGCCGGTTCTTAACATTAGTTGATGAGACTTAATTTTTGCCTCAGCAGGTAAATTCTTAGTTATGGGAATGAATAATTTTGATAATAACATTATAATCTTGCTATATTGATATTTGTAAAAGGTTTTTTTCCTGTTTTTTCTTTTATAATTTTTCTACAGTTTTGTTTCACTATTTCAATCAAATTTTTTTCTTGGCTTTTATTTTTCATTGAAAATGTCCTACAAGTATTAAAAATTTCATCTTCCATTTCAAAAACAATTTTTTCATCAAAATTGTTCTCGGGAATACCCTTGTATGATATTATAGGTTTACTCAATTTTCCGCTATTATTTAAAATCAATGTTATTTCTAAATATCCATTTTGTGATAAATTTCTCCTTTCTTTAATTGAGGGGGAATTTTCACCAACTGGAATATTGCCATCTAAATACATTTTCCCTGATGGAGCTTTATCTACTATTTGAGGATTATCACCAGGAAAAATTCTAACTATATCACCATCCTCAATTCTTAACGCATGTGGTATCTGCATTTGCTTAGCAAATTTAATATGCTCATTCATATGTCTATGCTCACCATGTACAGGAATTATAGAGTCGGGTTTAACCCAATTGTACATATCTTTTAAATCTTCTCTATTTGGATGACCAGAAACATGGACAAATTCATTTTCTTCGGTAACCAATTCTACTTCTTGTTTTACAATATCATTGTGCAAAGAATAAAGTTTTTTTTCATTTCCAGGAATTATTTTAGATGAAAAAATAACCGTGTCACCTTTTTCAATAAAAACATCTGGATGTATACCTTTAATAATTCTCTTCATTGCCCCCATGGGCTCCCCTTGGCTACCAGTGCACAAATAAACAATTTTTTCTCTCTGAATTTTTTTCGCGTCTCTTGGATCTAACGGATCATCGATGTCTTTTAAATATCCACACTGTCTTGCAGCTTTGAAAATTCTATTCATAGAACGACCAACCAAGGAAACTTTTCTTCCAATCTTTTCGGCACAATTGAAAATTGTTTCCATTCTAGCAACATTAGAGGCAAAAGATGTGACTATAATTTTTTTAGATTTTAATGACATTATTTTTAGTAAACTTTCCCTTACATCTAATTCTGAACCCGCCCTACCAGGATTAAAAATATTTGTTGAGTCACATATCATGGCTAAAACTTTACCTTTTCCAATTTCTTTTAATTTTTTTTCATTAATTTTATCTCCAATAAGTGGATTGGGATCAATTTTCCAATCGCCAGTATGGAGAATGTTCCCTACAGGAGTTTTAATGCTTAATCCGTTTGGTTCTAAAATAGAGTGTGTTAAGGTTACAAATTCAATATCAAATGGGCCAAGTTTTAAAACACCATTTAAATTTACAATTTTTAAATTAGAATCGATATCGATTTTTTTTTCTTTAAATTTTTCTCTTATTAGTACAGCGGTAAATGGTGTTGCGTATATATTGCATCTTAAATCTGGCCAAATATGAGATATTGCGCCAATATGGTCTTCATGGGCATGAGTTAAAACAATTCCTAACAAATCGTCCTTTTTATCGATTATAAATCCTGGATCTGGATAAATAAGATCAATACCTGGAACTGAGTCATCAGCAAAACTGACGCCGGTATCAACTATTATCCACTTTTGATTTTCATTTTTACCGTATGCATACAAGTTCATATTGCCACCAATTTGACCAGAACCACCCAATGGGCAAAAAATTAGTTCATTACTACTCATAAAAGAAAATCTTTATATATTTTAATAATACCTTGCATAGTTAAGTCTTTTTCGATTTTAGCATTTTTCATCAAATATTTCCTAAAAAGATGAGAATATCCACCAGTTAATACAATTTTAAAATTTATACCATTTTTTTTAATAATTTTTTTTAATATGTTATTAATAAGTCCCTCATAACCCCAAAAAAAACCAGAAACCAAAGCCTCTTTAGTATTTTTTCCGTAATTATTAGGATATTTTCTTAACTTAAACATCGGCAATAGAGCTGTTGAAGAAAATAAATTCTCAATAGAAAGTTTAATACCAGGAGCAATTACACCTCCATCGTAAATAAAGTTCTTTTTAATTACGTCAAAAGTTGTAGCAGTTCCAATATCTATAACTATACAATTTGTACGAAATTTTTTATATGCACCAATTGAATTTGCTATTCTATCAGATCCTAATTCAGAATATTTTTTAACTTTAAACTTCATTATTCTCTTTAAGTTGAATTTTTTAATTTCATGAACATTAAATTTCTTTGATTTAAAAATTTTTGATATTCGCTTATAAATGGTAGGTACAACACTTGAAAATAAGATATTTTTATTTGTATTCTTTTTTAATAATAGTTTCAATTTTTTTCTAAGATTTTTTTCTAAATCATAGTTTTTAGTTTCAAAAATATAAGTGTTTACTATTTTGAACTTGCTATTTATTTTACAGATTTTGATATTTGTATTTCCAATATCGCCAATTAGATAATTCATAGTTTTTTTTTAACCTTATTAATATTTCAGAGTTACTTATAGATCTTTTTGAGCATTTTAATAAACTTATTGATTTAAATCTTCGATCTTTGGGTGACTTAAAAGTATTGATTCCTATTCCGATTATTAAAAAACTTTTTTTTTCAATTTTAATCAATTCTTGTAGTATTCCGCAAACTTTATAGCTTCGTATAAGCAAATCATTTGGCCACTTTATTCTAACATCAAATTTTGAGTATTCTTTTAAAATATTTTTTATTATCAAAGGGTTAATAAGTGAAAATTCTTTAAAATTTGGCATGTTTTGTTTCAGTTCAAAGAAAATAGATGCAAATATATTACCTTTTAATGAAATCCATTTTTTTCCCATAGTTCCTTTTCCTTTGGTTTGTAATTTAGAAATTATGATTCCTTGCATATTTTTTTTTGACTTAATTATTTTAATTGCTTCATCATTAGTGCTTTTAACTTTATTAAATTTAATAACTTTGAGTCTCATTAAAAAATACTTATACCTGAAACAATTTCATTTAAAATTGATGGATATAGAAAAAAAGTCACTATCAAAATACAGCTTATCACTATTGGTCCATGAATTCGGTAATCAGAAATTTTTTCAAATGGTTTTTTTGGTTCGTCAAAATAAATAACCTTTATAATTCTAATGTAATAAAACGCAGAAATAACTGTAGTGACCAAGCCAATTATTGCCAGAGTATACATTTGACTTTCAACCACTGCCATAAAAATGTAAAATTTTGCAAAAAATCCTGCCAAAGGTGGTATGCCTGCTAATGAAAATAGTATAATCATCAATCCAAGTGACATTAGAGGATGATTTTTTGAGGCACCTGATAGTTCGCCAATTTCTTCAATATATTTTCCACTTCTCTTCATTAAAAGTATACAGGCAAAAGCTCCGATATTCATAGTTACATATATTGATATATAGACCAAGGTACTCTTAAAACCATTATCTGTTCCAGATGCAATCCCTGCTAATGCATATCCGATGTGGCCAATTGAACTATAAGCCATAAGCCTTTTTATGTTTGTCTGTCCCATTGCAGCAACAGCACCTAAAATCATTGATGCTATGGACATAAAAACTAAAATATATTGCCACTCATTTAAAAGACCACTAAATGGTAAATACATAAATTTTATAAAAATTGCTAATCCTGCAATTTTTGGCACAACTGAAAAAAAACTTGTTACAGATGTTGGTGAGCCTTGATATACATCAGGTGTCCACATATGAAAAGGGACAGCAGAAACTTTAAAGGCTAAACCAACAAGTATAAAAACCATACCAAATATCGTTCCAGCATTGAAATCTTTACTCAAAATGGCAATTTGCTCAAAATTAGTTGAACCTGAAAAACCATATATTAAAGAACATCCATATAATAAAAGTCCTGAGGAAAGTGCGCTTAAAACAAAGTATTTTAGTCCTGCCTCAGAAGATCTAATATTGTCCCTATCAATCGAGGCTAATATATATAATGCTAAAGATTGTAGTTCTAGACCAAGATAAAAAAGAATAAGATCATTTGAGCTGACCATTATAAACATTCCTAACAAGGATAAAAGAATGATAATGGGGTATTCAAATTTGTTATTTTTTATATCTACAAGATATCTTTTTGATATTAATAAGACAAAGAAGGTAGAAACAAGAATTAAAATCTTAGAATAAATTGAAAACTTATCAATAACAAAACTATCATTTAAAACTCTTATAGTGTCATTTTCACCACTTAAGATTATTAAAAGAATTAAGAATATTACAAAAATTGAAAGCCTGTATATAATTTCAAAACTATTTTTTAAAAATACCCCTAACATTAAGAGTGAGAAAATAGATACAGATAAAAATAATTCGGGGATTAAAAGTTTCAAATCAAACATATGTTATTTCAAAGTTAAGTTTTTACTTATTTCTAAATTGTAATTAGTTATTAAATTATCTACGGATACTTTCATTGTCTCTATCAAAGGTTCTGGGTAAAATCCAAAAATTAAAACAACTAAAGATAAAACAATAAGTATTGAGCCCTCAGCAAAATTAACGTCTTTTAAATTTCTAATTTGGATATTTTCTAATTTTCCGAATATTACCCTTTTGTATAACCAAAGTATGTAAGCAGCTGCAAGAACGACGCCCACACTAGCAAGAATGGCTACTAAAAAATTTACTTTAAATGCACCTACTAAAACTAAAAACTCTCCTACAAATCCACTTGTACCTGGTAAACCAAGTGTTCCTAAGACAAAAATCATTAATAGAAATGAGTATTTTGGAAGTATATGAACAACCCCGCCATATGATTTAATGAGCCTGGAATGAGTCCTGTCATAAAGAACTCCGACACTTAAAAACAGGGCGGCAGAAATTATTCCATGACTGAACATTTGAAGTATACTTCCTTCAATACCTTGTTTGTTGAAAGTGAAAATTCCTAATGTAACAAAGCCCATGTGTGCAACAGAAGAATATGCAATTAATTTTTTCATATCATCCTGCATCAATGCTATTAGAGAAGTATAAATAATAGCTATTATGCTTAAAGCAAAAATCAATGGTGTAAAATATTCAGATGCAAAAGGAAACATGCCGACAGAAAATCTCAAGAAACCATAGCCTCCCATTTTAAGCAAAATGGCAGCAAGTATTACTGACCCAGGTGTTGGTGCCTCAACGTGCGCGTCAGGAAGCCAAGTGTGAACAGGCCACATAGGCATCTTGACCGCGAATGAGCTAAAAAAAGCAAGCCACAATAAATATTGATATTCTGCTGGAATTTTAATTTGATAGATTTGGGTTACATCTGTAGTGCCAGTAATCCAATATATAGATATGATAGCAACCAACATAAGAACAGATCCCAAAAGAGTAAATAAGAAAAATTTAAATGCAGAGTAAACTCTTCTTGGACCACCCCAAATTCCAATTATTAAAAACATTGGTATAAGACCGGCTTCAAAAAAAAGATAGAAGACTACTAAATCCAATGAGCAAAAAACTCCTATCATGAAAGTTTCTAAAACTAAAAGGGCAATAAGAAATTCTTTTAATCTATTTTTAACACTATTGATGCAGGAAATTATACAAATAGGAGTAATAAAAGCTGTTAGAACAATAAATAAAATTGAAATTCCATCTATTCCGAACTTAAATTTTATGAAACCACTAATCCAATTTATTTCTTCAAGAAATTGGAAATCAGATATCTTATTATCAAATGAATACCATAAAAATAGAGTTATTATTAGATTAACAAAACTAGTAAAGATAGATATGTAAATTGCACCATTGTTCCTCTCTCCTTTGTCACTTCTGCTAAGGAATACAAAAAAAGCTCCAATAAGAGGTAAAAAAGTAATAGAGGATAGTATTGGAAAGTTCATTTATAAAAAATAAAAATAGTTAATAATAAAGATAGACCAATTAGCATTACAAAAGCATAATCGTAAATATAACCGCTTTGAAACTTAATGGATTTGCTTGAAATAATTTTAATAATTTTAGATATACCATCTGGACCAAATCTATCAATCGTTTTAATATCACCAGACTTCCAAAAAAATGAGCCTATAAATTTTGTTGGTTTTACAAATATTAAATCGTAGATTTCATCAAAGTACCATTTGTTTAACAGGAAATTATATAAAAATTTATTTTTATTTTTAATTTTGTCTAAAATTTTATTATCTTTAATATATAAATAATAAGATAAAGGAATTGCAAAAATTACCAATATTGGTGTTATGTATAAAAGCCAAGTAGGTATTAGTGAATGATCAAATTTTTGTAAAACTAATATTGAATCTTTCCAAAAGTTAATATAATCATGACCAATTAAAAAATCCTTGAATATAAATCCAACAAAAATAGAACCCAGGACTAAAATTAAAAGTGGAAAAGTTATAATTAATCCAGAGTCGTGAACTTCTGATTTTTGTAGGTTTTTATTATTATATTTTCCATGAAAAGTTTTAAAAATTAATCTCCAAGAATAAATCGCAGTTAAAAAGGCTGTTATTATACCAACCGCAGCTGCAATGTAACCAATGTTTGTATTTTTTAAATAAGCAAATTCAATTATTGCATCTTTTGAATAATAACCTGATAAAAAAGGGAAGCCAGTTAGTGCTAAAGTACCTATTACCATAGCAACCCATGTAAGAGGCATTTTCTTCCATATCCCGCCCATATTTCTTATATCCTGTTCCTCTTTTAAAGAATGTATTACTGATCCTGATCCTAAAAATAATAAAGCTTTAAAAAAAGCATGAGTAAATAAATGAAAAATTGCAACATGGTAGGCACCAACTCCTGTTGCAAAAAACATGTAGCCTAATTGACTACAGGTAGAATAAGCGATTATCCTTTTGATATCATTTTGAACAATTGCTACAGAGGCAGCAAAAAAAGCAGTCAACATTCCTATTATAGCTACAAAAATTAAGGCTGTTTCTGAATATTCAAAAATTGGAGAGCATCTAACTACTAAGAAAACTCCAGCAGTAACCATGGTTGCTGCATGTATTAATGCAGATACAGGTGTTGGACCTTCCATCGCATCAGGAAGCCAGGTATGTAAAAAAAATTGTGCAGACTTACCCATCGCTCCAACAAATAAAAATAAACAAATCAGCGTAATTAAATTTGAATTAATACCTAAAAAATTAATTTCTTTATTGGAAAATTCAGGAACCATTTTAAAAACCTCATTGTATTCCACGGTTCCAAAAAATAGAAATATAAGAAAGATTCCAATAGCAAAACCAAAATCTCCGATCCTGTTCACTATAAAAGCTTTAATTGCAGCTTTGTTAGCAGATTCTTTTTTGTACCAAAAACCAATTAATAAATATGAACACAAACCAACACCTTCCCACCCAAAAAATAATTGTAAAAAATTATCCGAAACTACTAAAACTAACATGGCAAAAGTGAATAGGGATAAATAAGACATAAATCTTGCTTTATTGTTGTCATGATCCATATATCCTATTGAGTAGATATGGACTAAGGCTGAGACAACAGAGACAACTACCAACATTATTGCGCTTAAAGGATCGATATTAACAGACCAATTAACTATAAAACTTCCTGATGCTATCCACTGGTAAATTAAATAATTCCCATAAATTCCATGGTAAATTCCGTTGTAAAAAATAATGATTGATAAAATTGCGGTTATAGATACGAAAACTGTGGTAATCAATTGACAATAAAAATCACCAAAATATTTTACTATGTATCCTATAATTGCACCAAACAAAGGAAGAAATAAAACTGCGTATTCCATTTAACCTTTCATCTCATCAATTTCTTCAACTCTAATTGAACCTTTATTTCTGTAATAAGAAACTATAATTGCTAAACCAATGGCTGCTTCAGCGGCGGCAACAGTTAAAATAAGCATTGTAAATATTTGTCCAGTTATATCCTGAAGGTAGATAGAAAATGATACAAGATTTATATTTACTGCTAAGAGGATTAATTCTATAGACATCAAAATAACTATTACATTTTTTCTATTTAAAAATATTCCTAAAGTTCCTAATGAAAAAATAATTGCCCCAAGAGTGAGATAATGACCTAATCCAATTTCAATCATCTATTTTAACTCCTTTATCGAATTCAACTTCTTGAAGTTTAACCGAGTCTTCTCTTTCTCTTGTTACTTGATCAAAGTAATTTTGTTTTTTTACTCCTTCTCTTTTTCTATAAGTCAGTACAATTGCGCCAACCATTGCTAATAATAAAATTATTCCTGAAATTTGAAACAAATGTATATAATCTGTATACATTACATTTCCTATCATATGGGTATTTGTAAATTCCTCGTTAAAAGATAAAAATTTAGTTTCAGAAAAAGTGTTTCTATATTTCCATCCACCAACTATAACTACAAGTTCTAATAAAATAACTATTCCTACAATTAAGCCTATTGGAATATGTCCTGTTTTTTTTGAACCTCTAAACCATGATAATTTTTGCTCTGTCACATTCATTAGCATTACAACAAATAAAAACAGAACTGCCACAGCTCCAACGTAGACTATTAACATCATCATGCCGAGGAATTCTGCTCCTATCATAATAAAAAGACATGCAATTGAAATAAAATCTAAAATTAAAAAGAAAACTGCATGAACAGTATTTCTTGAAACAATAACAAAAATTGCAGATACTATTGCGATTATCGAAAAAAAATAAAAAAATAATGCATGGGCAATCATTTTTGTTTTACCTATAGGGTTTATCTAACTTAATATTCTCAGCCAAAATAGACTCCCATCTGTCTCCGTTTTCTAACAATTTTTCTTTATTATAATAAAGTTCTTCACGAGTTTCTTTTGCAAATTCAAAATTTGGCCCTTGAACTATTGCGTCAACCGGACAAGACTCTTCGCATAATCCACAATATATGCATTTGAGCATATCAATATCGTACCTTGTTGTCTTACGACTTCCATCTGGTCTTTCTTCGTTTTCAATTGTTATTGCTTGTGCGGGACAGATAGCTTCACATAATTTACAAGCAATACATCTTTCTTCTCCATTAGGATATCTTCTTAAAGCATGTTCTCCTCTAAATCTTGGGCTTATACTTCCTTTTTCAAATGGGTAATTAATTGTTTTTTTCTTTTTGAAAATTTCTTTAATAGCTATTATTATTGCTTTTACAAATTCAGACAAAAATATTATTTTAAAAAATCTATTTAATTTCATTACAGTCCCTTATTTGGTAATAAATCAAAATAAACTAGAAAACTTGCAGTGATCACAACGTAAATTAACGAAAAAGGAAGAAAAACTTTCCATCCTAATCTCATAAGTTGATCATACCTATATCTTGGTACAATAGCTTTTATAATTGCAAACATAAAAAATAATAATAGAATCTTAAAAACCATCCAGAAAATTCCAGGAATAACATTGAAAGGGTAAATGTCTATTGGAGATAGCCACCCGCCAAGAAAAAGAATGGACCCTAAAGCACAAAGTAATAAAATATTTGCGTACTCTCCTAACCAAAACATTGCATACATCATTCCTGAGTATTCAGTTTGGTAACCCGCAACAAGTTCGGCTTCGGCTTCTGGTAAATCGAAAGGGGGTCGATTTGACTCTGCTAAAGCAGATATAAAAAAAATAACAAACATTGGAAACAACGGAACTACAAACCAAATATTTTTTTGAGCCATAACAATATCTATTAAATTTAGAGAACCAACACAGAGCAAAACATTTATAATTATTATTCCAATTGATACTTCGTATGAAACCATTTGAGCAGCAGAACGAATTGCGCCTAGAAAAGGATATTTTGAATTAGATGCCCAACCGCCCATTATTATTCCATAAACTCCTAAAGACGAGATAGCGAAAATATATAGTATACCTACATTTATATCTGCTATTACTACTTTCTCACTGAGTGGTATGACCGCCCAAGCTGACAACGCCAATGTCATTGTCACTATTGGAGCAATAACAAAAACTATTTTATTTGCAGAAGCTGGGATTATAATTTCTTTAAATATATATTTAAGAGCATCAGCTAAAGTTTGAAATAAACCAAAGGGACCAACTACATTTGGACCTTTCCTTTTTTGAACAAAACCCCATACTCTTCTGTCAAACCAAACAATTAGTGCCACTGAAACTAGTATTGGTACAAGTAATAATAAAATTTTATAAGTTTCGTTATAAAATATATAAAAAAATTCCAAAATTAACTCCCTGTTTTCTTTTTAAAATTATCGCTTCTGGCAACTCTGCAATCACTCATAGTTTTCGAAGACCTTGCAATTGAATTAGTAAAATAGTAATCGATTTGATTTATAATTATTGGCTCTTCTATAAAATCTGAATTTTCAAAATCTAAGTTATTAGTTTTTGTTTGAGGTAATAAATCAAAATCTGAATTATTTTTAACTTTACTTAAAGTATCTTTCCTTAGTTCAAGAAAAGTTCTAAATAATTCATCATTTGTTAATTGCTTGCTTATCATATTAAATATTTTCCAATCATCTTTAGCCTCACCAGGTGGATAGGTTGCTTTAACAGATTTTTGTAGCCTGCCTTCTAAGTTAATAAAAAGACCATTTTGTTCAGTAAATGCAGGACTAGGTAAAACTATATCAGCCATTTGAGCAACACGATCGCCGTGGCTACCTTGATAAATTATAAATTCATTTTTTTTTGTAAAATTTAAATTATCCGAACCTACAAGATACAGCAGTTTAAATTGATTATTCTTAAGTTTATCGAAATAATCAAGGTTATTATTTTTATCTAAAAATTCTAAATCTAAAGAACCTACTGAAGATGCATTTTTCAATAAAATATTTAATGCGTTCCACTTTTCTGTGATAAAATTATTTTGTGATAAAAATTTTTTAGTACTTTCAAAAATATATTTGCCCGATTTTTGTTCTAATGCTGACTCTCCAATAATTACAATTGGTTTTTTTGAATTGAGAAAGATTTTGCTTACTTTATCTTCCTTGTTTAAAAATTTTTTCAAATCACTGGTTTTATTACCTACTAATTTATAATCATACGTCAAATCTCCTGGGTCACCGAAGGAAAATATTGGTATTTTTTTGGATATAAAAGTCTTTCTTATTCTTGCGTTCAGTATTGTGGCCTCGTGCCTTGGGTTGCACCCAATAAGAACTATGCAGTCAGAATCTTCTATTCCTACAATTGAAGAATTAAACAAATAGTTTATTTTATTTTTAGAGTTTATATAAAAAGGTTTTTCTCTAAAATCATAACTATTTACACCAATTTTTCCCAATAAAGATTTAAAGGAATTGATGGTTTCCATGTTTTGTAAGTCTCCAACATGTCCAGCTATGTATTTTTTTTCAGTTTCTTTGATTTTTGAACAGACAATGTTAATTGCATCATCCCAATTAGTTTCCACTAGCCTGCCGTTTTCTTTTTTGTATGGCTTGTCTAACCTCTGTTTTAACAATCCATCACATGCATATCTCGTTTTATCAGAAATCCATTCTTCATTAATATTATTATTTAATCTTGGTAAAATTCTTTTTACCTCCCAACCATAAGTATCTACTCTAATATTAGATCCGACTGCATCCATAACATCAATTGTTTCGGTTTTTTTTAGTTCCCAAGGTCTAGCTTCGAAAGCATATGGTTTGGACGTTAAAGCTCCTACTGGACAAAGATCAATTACATTTGCCGAAAGTTCTGATTGCATCGACTTTTCTAAATAAGTTGTTATTTCCATATTTTCCCCTCTGCCAACAGCCCCAATCTCGGTAACACCACCTACTTCGGTTGCAAATCTTACACATCTAGTACAGTGTATACATCTAGTCATTATTGTTTTTATTAAGGGACCCATATATTTGTCTTTAACTTCTCTTTTATTTTCTTTAAACCTTGATTTGTCAATTCCGTAGTAAAGTGATTGATCTTGTAAATCACATTCTCCTCCTTGGTCGCAAACAGGACAGTCTAAAGGATGATTGGCTAATAAAAATTCCATAACGCCTTTTCTTGCTTTTTCTACCATTGGCGTATTTGTTTTAATATTCATGCCCTCAGTAGCAGGCATTGCGCATGACGCAATAGGTTTGTTTGACTTTTCCATTTCAACTAAACACATTCTGCAATTTCCAGCAATTGATAAACGTTCGTGATAACAAAACCTGGGAATTTCTGCTCCAGCTAATTCACAAGCTTGTAAAACAGTCATACCATTGTCAAACTCAATCTCTTTATTGTTTATAATAATTTTTGGCATATTATTTTTCTAATAAATGTTGATCAACTAAATACGGAATTTCTCTCTTTTTTTTGATCAGAGGTTCAGCATAACATCTTTTGTCAATTTCTTTTCTAAAATGTCTTAATAATCCTTGAACCGGCCATGCAGATCCTTCTCCGAAAGCACAAATCGTGTGACCTTCGATTTGTTTTGTAACATCTGAAAGTAAATCAATATCGTTATATGTTGCTTCACCTTTCGCGGCTCTCTCAAGAATTCTCCACATCCAACCAGAACCTTCTCTACATGGCGTACATTGACCACAACTTTCATGTTTGTAAAATCTTGCTATTCTAGCCATGCATTTAATTATATCTTGATCTTTGTTTATAACTATAACAGCAGCGGTTCCTAAACCACTTTTGGCGGCAACCAAAGAATCAAAATCCATTTTAATATTATCGCAGACATCTTTTGGAATAAGTGGCATTGATGATCCGCCAGGAATTACTGCTTGTAAATTATTCCATCCACCAATGACTCCACCTGCATGTTTTTCTATTAGCTCTTTTAAAGAAATTCCCATTTCTTCTTCTACATTACCTGGATTATTTACATTACCTGAAATACAAAATATTTTAGTCCCGGTATTTTTAGGACGACCTAAAGAAGCAAACCATTTTCCTCCTCTCCTTAAAATAGTTGGTACAACTGCTATTGTTTCAACATTGTTAACTATTGTTGGACATCCATATAAACCAACCAATGCTGGAAATGGAGGTTTAAGTCTAGGTTGTCCTTTATTGCCCTCCAAACTTTCGAGCAATGCGGTTTCCTCTCCGCAAATATAGGCGCCAGCTCCAAAATGAATGTAAATATCTAGATCCCATCCAGAGCCACATGCATTTTTTCCAATAAATTTTTTTTGATATGCCTCATCTATCGCTTTTTGTAGTTTCATTCCCTCGTTGTAGTACTCCCCTCTTATGTAAATGTAACATACGTGTGCATTCACAGCGTAAGATGCTAAAAGGCAACCTTCGAGTAATTTTTGAGGCTCGAATCTCATTATGTCTCTATCTTTACAGGTTCCAGGTTCCGACTCGTCAGCATTTATAATTAAATAGTGAGGTCTAGAGCCAACTTTTTTTGGAGCGAAAGACCATTTAACTCCTGTTGGAAATCCAGCGCCTCCTCTACCTCTTAATTCAGATGCTTTAATCTCATTAATTATCCACTCCCTGCCCTTCGAAATTAAGTCTTTTGTATTTGACCAATCATTTCTCTTTAATGAACCTTCGATGTTGCAATTCGATGTATTGTTTAAATTTGTAAATATTTTATCTTCTTCTTTAAGCATTATTCTTTCCATTAGTTGATTGAGTCAATTTTTCAGGGATGCTATTTTTTCTTCCTCTATAAGATCCAGGTTTCATTGGAATATCTTCCATGAGAGAGTCAAGTATTTTTTCCATACTTGCTTTATCTAGATCCTCGTAATAATTTTTGTTAACCTGTATCATCGGGGCATTTACACAAGCTCCTAAACATTCTACTTCAGTCCAGGAACACAGCCCATTTTCTGATATTGTGTTTTGTTTTTTTGATATTTTTTTCTGACAAATCTCTACGATTTGATTTGAACCTCTTAATTGGCATGGACTTGTTGTACAAACTTGAACAAAATATTTTCCAACTGGTGCTAAATTATACATTGAGTAAAAAGTAGCGACTTCATAAACGTTTATATAAGGCATGGAGAGAAATTTACCTATATATTTTAGTGCAGCTAAGGGTATCCAGTTATCATTTTGACTTTGCGCTAAAAATAGTAAGGGCATTACTGCACTTTTCTTTTTATTATTTGGATATTTTTTTATAATATCATCTGCTAAAACTAAATTCTCTTTAGTGAATTCAAAGTTTTCTGGTTGTTTATCATGTACTTTTTTTAAACTCATCTATCAACCTCACCAAATACTATATCCAAAGATCCCAACAAGGCAGGGACGTCTGCTAGCATATGTCCTTTAATTAAATGATCCATTGCTTGAAGGTGAGAAAAGCCGGGGGCTCTGATCTTACATCTGTATGGTTTGTTGCTACCATCTGAAATTAAATAGACACCAAACTCTCCTTTTGGAGCTTCTACGGCACAGTAAATTTCACCTTTTGGAACCCTATATCCCTCGGTAAAAAGTTTGAAATGATGAATTAATGCCTCCATAGACTCTTTGATTTCCTCTTTCTTTGGAGGCGATATTTTTCCATCAATAGTTTTAATTGGGCCTATAGGAATCTGCTTTATACACTGTTTAATAATTTTAACACTTTCACGCATTTCTTCTATTCTGCATAAATATCTATCATAGCAATCACCGTTTTTTCCGACTGGTATTTTGAAATCTAAACTTTTATAACATTCATATGGTTGTGACTTTCTAAGATCCCATGGCACACCTGAACCTCTTAGCATGACTCCAGAAAAACTATGTGATAATGCCTCTTCTTTGGTCACCACCCCTATTTGAACATTTCTTTGTTTGAAAATTCTATTATCTGTTAAAAGATTTTCAAGATCATCTATAGTCTTAGGAAAAGTTTCACAAAATTTTCCAATATCTACTAAAAGGTTATTTGGTATATCCTGATGTACTCCACCAGTTCTGAAGTAGTTAGCATGTAATCTGGAACCAGAAGCTCTTTCATAAAAAGTCATAAGTGTTTCTCTTTCTTCAAAGCCCCACAGAGAGGGAGTAAGCGCGCCAACGTCAAGTGCTTGTGTAGTTACATTTAATAAGTGACTTAGAATTCTGCCAATTTCACAAAAGATAACTCTTAAATACTGAGCTCTTATCGGTACTTGAATTTTAAGTAATTTTTCAGTCGCCAATGCAAAGGCGTGTTCTTGATTCATCGGCGCAACATAATCAAGCCTATCAAAATACGGTAATGCTTGAGCGTAAGTTTTGTGTTCAATTAATTTCTCTGTCCCCCTATGAAGTAAACCTATGTGAGGATCAACTTTTTCGACTATTTCGCCGTCTAATTCTAATATCAACCTTAGAACACCATGTGCCGCTGGGTGTTGGGGGCCAAAATTCAAATTCATTGTTTTTTTTTGTTTTTTCATATTTATTTAACTTTACCTTTTACCTGTTCTAAATACTTTGTGCCTTCCCACGGACTATTAAAGTCAAAATCGCGATAATCTTGCTCTAATTTTACTGGTTCATAAATTACTTTTTTATCTTTTTCGCTATACCTTACCTCGTTAAAACCTGTTAAAGGAAAGTCTTTTCGAAGAGGAAAGCCTTTAAAATTATAATCAGTAAGAATTCTTCTAAGATCAGGATGACCTTTGAATTTAACACCGTACATATCAAAAACTTCTCTTTCCATCCAGTTTGATGATGGATAAATTTTAGTTATTGAAGGTATCTTTTCATTAATATCAAACTCTAAATAAATTTTTATTCTTAAGTTATTTTCATGACTTAAGAGTAAGTAACAAATTTTGAATCTTTTTTCTTCGTTAGGATAATCAGCTGCAACAATATCAATAAGTTGCCTAAATTTACATTTATTATCTGTTTTTAAGTACAAAATAACAGAATTTAAATCGTTTGGGTTGATGTTAATTTGTAGTTCATCATTTTCAATAAATGATTTTTTTATCTTTGTTGTTAATTCTGAATTTAATAACTTATTTAAATCTGATAGTTTCATTTGCAATTATCTTTTCTGAGTACCTTCTCTTCTAATCTTTTTTTGTAATTGAAGAACACCGTAAAGCAAGGCTTCTGCTGAAGGAGGACACCCTGGTACATAAATATCAACGGGAACAATTTTATCACATCCTCGAACTACCGAATAAGAATAATGATAATATCCACCCCCATTTGCGCAACTGCCCATAGAAATAACATACCTGGGCTCTGGCATTTGATCATAAACTTTTCTTAAAGGTGCTGCCATTTTGTTAGTTAACGTTCCTGCTACAATCATAACATCTGATTGTCTGGGTGATGCTCTAGGTGCTGCTCCAAATCTTTCTAGATCGTATCTTGGCATTGATGTTTGCATCATTTCTACAGCACAACATGCTAAACCAAAAGTCATCCAATGCAGAGATCCAGTTCTTGCCCAATTAATCAAATTTTCTGAAGATGTAGTTACAAAGCCTTTTTCACTAAAATCTTTAGCAATTTTTTTAAATTCTTGTGGAATTTTTTTTTCACGATTATTGAAACTTGAAAAATTTATTCCCATTCTAACGCCCCTTTTTTCCATTCATAAATAAAACCTATTGTTAAAATAAATAAAAAACTCATCATTGAGAAAAAACCCAAAAGACCAATATTACCTAAAGAGATTGCCCACGGGAAAAGGAATGCTATTTCTAAATCAAAAATAATAAATAAAATCGCCACTAAATAAAATTTAATATCAAATTTTATTCTAGAATCGCTAAATGCTTCGAAACCACACTCGTAGGCTGATAGTTTTTCAGGATCCGGATTACTTGGTGAAAAAGCAAAGTTTATTAAAACAAAGCCTATGCTTATAGCTAAAGCTATAAATACGAATATTATTATAGATAAGTATTCTGATAAAAAATCAAAAAGCATTGTTTTTCAATATCTACCCCAATACCTAAGTTTGGGGATTCTTATATTAAACTTAGTTCCTATATAACATTTTTATTTAAAGTGTACAGGAAACAGATAGTCACATTACTAACAGTTTACATGAAAATGATTCTCAACAAATGGCGGGAGTGACGGGACTCGAACCCGCGACCTCCTGCGTGACAG
>CETH01159600.1_pt1 | contig 24352 bp, 28 predicted proteins | sample 361461 | NCBI WGS metagenome assembly CETH01 (sample SAMEA2622695, study PRJEB7988) | marine metagenome | isolation source: saline water (ENVO:00002010), including
GCCTAAACGTTGGCAACGTTTCGCTCTACCACTGAGCTACTCCCGCAAAAAAAATTATTATAGAACAAGGTTTTTATATAAGCAATACTTGTTAAAATATTTAAATCTAATTAATTAAAAATACCTTTATCAGTGAACTTTAGTCCTATTTTTTTAAAAAATGTATATCTATCTAAATCTTTCAAAAAACTATTTTTAAGTGGCTCTGTGAACTTGTTATATCTAAAAAAACTTTGAGTTAAATTTATACCCAAACCTAAGATAAAATTTTCTGGTTTTCTAGCTGCGAATAAATCTTTTAGAATAATTGAATCTTTAATCTGTAGACCTAGAGAAATATTTTCTTTTATTTTTTTATAAAGCGATTCTATGTCTCTCAAAACTAAATTGAAACCTTGTCCTGCAACAGGATAAACGTTATACGCACTTTCCCCGATAGCCGAAATATTTTTTTTATAAAAACTTTTATTAAATTGAAAATAAATAGGAAAAGATTTTATATCACTGAGTCGTAACCTAGCTTTATCTGTAAATATATTTTTCAACTTACGCAGAATTAAATCTTTAAATTCATTTTTTTGTAATTTGCTATATTTATCACTCATACTCCAAATTAACGAAAATTTTTTATCATTAATCGGTAAAATTGCCAGTGGTCCCTCTTTCATAAAGTACTGTTTTGGATTTATCTTTCCTAAGTCGTGGTTTATGATTGATGTAAATGCAACTTCATTTTTATCATTCTTAATAGATCTTTTTCCAAAAATATTTTCATTAATTTTACTTACTCTACCAGTACAAAGCAAAATCATTTCATAAAATCTTTTTTTATTTTTGATTTGTACGCTTGTTTCATCAGCACTAATTTTTTTAACATCTTCCCTTATAATTTTAATTTGTTTACTTTTTTTAATATAAGATAGTAAAATTTTTTTTAATTTTTTATTTTCAAAAATATACATTAAGTTTTTATTTGAATTTTCAAAATTCATAAAATTAATGAGTCTATTTCTATCATTTTCATGATAGAGACTTACTTTTTTACATTTGTAAAAAAAATTGTATTGGCTTTTTGATAAAAATTTTGAAATAAATTTAAAATTTGTTGGTGAAATAGCGGTAGTTCTATTATCTTTTATTTCTTGTTTTTGTTTTTTTGACACTAGGTCAATTTCAATATTTAATTTGCTAAGAGTTAGTGCGGTTATTAGACCGCTCAAACCATCACCCACAATACATATCTTATATTTTTTCATATTTTTAACAATTTTATCAATTTTATATAAATGGTACAAAGTAAATAAGGTGATTCGCTAAATGAACATAAATAGCAAAATATTCGCTGGTAGTATAGATTTTATTAAAAGAAGATTTGCTGAATTAGCAGGTTTAGCAATGGTAGTTATTTCGGGGGGATTTATTTTTTCCTTATCAAAATATTCACCTGATAGTCCAAGCTTTATATTAAAATCAGAACAGATAGATTTTACAGATTACTTTGGGTCATTAGCAAATGCTATTTCTGATATTTTTTTACAGAGCTTTGGTTTAATTTCTTTCTTAATTGGAGTAAGTATACTCTTGTGGGGTATTAAGTTAATTTTAGATAAAAAAATTAATAAATTTTTAAACAAACTATTTTACACAGTGCTTTATATTTCTACTGGATGTCTTTTAGTTTATATATTCAATAATAATTCTTTTTGGCTTATTCATCATGGAAATGCCGGTTTCGTTGGTGAAAAAAGTTTTAATTTAATTTACAAATATTTCCCAATCATAGAAAGTGACTTTTCAAAAATTGCTTTGATAATTTTATTTTTATTATTTTTTTCATTAAGTTCAGGTATTAATTTTACAAAATTTTTTGTGAACTTTTCTTCTTTATTCAGAAAAAAAAGAGATGGTAAAAAAGTTGAAGAAGTAGATAATAATATTGATTTAAATATTAATAATGAAAGTCAAACAAATATAAATCAACAGCAATCTTTTTCATTTCAAAAAATAATCGAAAAAAATTCTAAGAAATATGCCTTACCTTCTTTAAATCTTCTTTCAAAAAAAACCACCACAATTAATAATAATAATACAAAGCTTCCCAGTGCAGATTTTATAGAAAAAATTCTTTTAGATTTTGGTATAGAAGGAAAAATCAAAAAAGTTAATAACGGACCTGTTGTTTCTTTATATGAATTTGAACCAGCGCCAGGAGTAAAAGTATCAAAGATAGTAAGCTTATCCGATGATATTGCCAGAAATACTAGTTCGGTATCAGCACGTGTTTCAGCAATACCTGGAAAAAGTACGGTTGGAATAGAGATTCCAAATCCTAAAAGAGATAGTGTAGTATTATCAGAAATAATATCGTCTGAAAATTTTGAAAAGAAGGAAACAAACCTTCCGATAACACTCGGCAAGAGTATATCTGGTTTACCTTTAATTGCTGATTTAGCTTCAATGCCTCATTTGTTAGTTGCCGGTACTACAGGATCAGGAAAATCTGTTTGCATTAATAGCATAATATTATCTATTCTTTATAGGCATAGTCCAGATACTTGTAAATTAATTTTAATAGATCCTAAGATGTTAGAACTTTCTTCTTATGAAGGTATACCCCATTTATTAACTCCTGTAATTACTGACTCTCAAAAAGCCACTTCGGCCTTAAGTTGGACAGTTAGAGAAATGGAAAACAGATATAAACTTATGAGTTCAGAAGGTGTAAGAAATATTGATGGATACAATCAGAAGCATAAACTAAAAATGCCTTACATTGTAGTTGCGGTAGACGAAATGTCAGATCTGATGCTTGTGGCCGGAAAAGAAATCGAGGGATATGTGCAGAAACTGTCTGCAATGGCTAGAGCTGCAGGAATACATATTATAATGGCTACCCAAAGACCAAGTGTTGATGTTATCACAGGTACGATTAAGGCTAACTTTCCAACCAGAATATCTTTTCAAGTAAGCTCAAAAATTGATAGTAAAACTATTCTAGGTGAACAAGGAGCTGAACAACTGTTAGGCAAAGGTGATATGCTTTTTATGTCATCAGCAAACAAAATATTTAGAATACATGGTCCCTATGTATCTGAAAATGAAATTGAAAAGGTCACTAGTTTTATAAGAGCTCAAGGGAATCCAGATTATATTGAGGAGATAGTTACAAAAAAAAATAGTGATAAAAGGGATTTAGTATCGGAGGGTGAAGAAGATGAATTATATGAAACTGCAATAAAAATAATTAAAACTGAAAAAAAAGCATCAACTAGTTTTTTACAAAGAAAACTCCAGATCGGTTACAACAGAGCAGCTAGAATAATTGAAAAAATGGAAGGGAATGGTCTGGTAAGTAAAGCCAATCATGTTGGCAAAAGAGAGGTTTTGTAATTTTTTTGCTTAAAATAAAGGTTATAAAAATTTTAATTTTTCTCATTTTGTCTTTTAATTTTACAATTTTAAAAGCAGATATTAAAAAAAATATTATTGAAAAAATCAATAACTCTGAAACATTGAAATTTGAATTTATACAAATTTCTAATAATAAAGATGAAGATGGTGTTTGCTATATAAAAAGACCCCATTTTTTAAAATGTGAGTATGATGATAAAAATCAGAAGGAATTATTCGTTAATAATAAAAGTTTAGTTATTTATCACAAAAGATACGATAAAATTTATAATTATCCTTTGTCAAAATCTTACTTTAGCGAAATTTTGAGTAAGAAAAAATTTGGTAGGATTATATCTGAAGGATCATTGATTAGGAACAATGATGTTATTAAAGTAAATTGTTTTATCAAAGAAAAAGGTGAAATAATTTTTTATTTTGATATTGAAAGCTTTGAATTGATTGGTTGGGATCTTATAGATTTAAATCAGAATAAGATAACTTTGAAAATAATTAATACCGAAAAAAATCTGAACATTGAAAAATCCTTTTTTAAAATTCCAAAAAAGAATTAATTAACCATTTTTCCAATTTTCTCACCTCCAAAAATATGAAAGTGAAGATGTGGTACTTCCTGGCCACCATTTTTTCCTATGTTAGATAAAGTTCTATAACCTCCTTCAACGTTAGATACCTTTAATAATTTTGCTACATGGGTTATCGCTTTAAAAAACTCAATTATTTCTTTTTCTTTACCTTTTTTTAAGAAATCATCTAGATCAATGTACGATCCTTTGGGAATAACTAAAGCATGGATCTTTCTTTGTGGATTGATATCGTAGAATGAAAGAACATATTCATTTTCATAAATTTTATTGCAAGGTATCTCACCTTTTAGAATTTTTGCAAAAATATTATTTCTATCGTACGTCATGTTTATTATTTTTGCCTTTTTTTTAGTTCTTCCATCACATCTTCTATTTTTATGTCATTTGCCTCTAATAGTACCATTAAATGATAAATAACGTCGGCTGACTCATGTATTTTGTTCGAGTTTTTGTTTATAGCTTCTATAAGCTCTCCGATTTCTTCTTTTATTTTTTCGATACTTAGTTTTTTATCATTTAACAATTTATTAGTATATGATGAGTTTTTTGGATTAATCTTTCTCTTCTTAATAATATTGATTAGTTCTTCTAAATTTTTTAACATTTTATAACCTTACTGAAAGATTCTTTGACTTTAAATATTCCTTTGCTTCTTTTATTGAAAATTCGCCAAAATGAAATATAGAGGCGGCTAATACAGCACTTGCATTACCAATTTTTAGCCCTTCATAAAGGTGCTGCAGGGTACCAACGCCGCCTGATGCAATTACTGGTATATTTACCAAATTAGATACTCTTTTTATTAAATCAAGATCGTACCCCTTTTTTGTACCATCTCTATCCATTGAAGTAAGAAGTATTTCGCCAGCTCCAAGGCTTTCTATTTTCTTTACATAATTTTCAACGTTTATTCCTGTTCCTTTTCTTCCTCCATGAGTGAAAACCTCCCACTGATTATTTTTTATTTTTTTTGCATCAACTGCAACCACAATACATTGTGAGCCAAATTTTTCTGCAGATACTTTTACAATGTCAACATTGCTTACCGCTGCAGTATTTATTGAAACTTTATCTGCTCCTGATTCTAAAAGGTTTGAGATATCTTTTAATGTTCTAACGCCTCCTCCAACAGTTAGTGGAACAAAACAATTTTTTGATGTTTTTTTTACTATTTCTAAAATAGTGTCCCTGTTTTCATTAGAGGCTGTAATATCTAAAAAACAAATTTCATCAGCTCCATTTTCACTATAAAACTTTGCTTGTTCACACGGATCCCCTGCATCAGTTAAATTAATAAAATTTATGCCTTTGACAACTCTGCCATTTTTTATATCTAAACAAGGAATAATTCTTTTTTTACTCATTAAATCATTTTGCTAAGTTCTTTTAAATCTATATTTCCATCATAAATAGCTTTACCAATAATAACACCTTTTATATTTTCCATTTTTTTTTCTTTTATATGTATAATATCTTTTAGCGAAGAAACTCCCCCAGAAATAATGAATGGAATTTTTGTTAATTTAGATAATAATAACGTTTCATTAATATTAGGTCCTGTTTTTGTTCCATCTTTGTCAATATCAGTGTAAATTATTCTTGATATATTTAAGTCTTTTATCTCGTTAATAAAATTTTTTGCAGATATGTTTGTTTGTTCTGTCCAGCCCGATAATGCCACTAAATTTTTTTTTGCATCTACCGATAATGCAATTTTGCCATTAAATTTTCTACATGCATTTTCTAAAAAGCTTCTATCCTGAATAGCCTTGGTGCCTAAAATGACTTTATCAACTCCAAGATCTATGAACTCTTTTATTTGGTCTAAGCTTCTAATGCCGCCGCCAATTTGTATTTTTGCGCCTTCTAATTTAGTTATTTCTGCTATTGTTCTTTTAATAAACGATTTTCCTTTAAGGGCCCCATCGAGATCAATAATGTGTAAGTTTTTGAAACCAAAATTAATAAAGGTTCTAGCCTGTTCCAATGGTGAGTTTTCATACTCTTGGGATTGATTAAAATCACCCCTGAATAATCTCACACACTTTCCCCCTCTAATATCTATTGCAGGAAATAGTATCATTTAAAATTAGATTTTGCCTTTTGTTGAAGGAATAATATTTTTAATTCTTTTATCAACAGTTAGAGCTTCCTTTAAAGTTTTTGCTAAAGCTTTAAAACAAGACTCAATTTTGTGGTGACTGTTTTCTCCGTAAATATTTTCCACATGCATCGTTATACCTGCTGATTGAGAAAAAGCTTGAAACCATTCCTTAAATAACTCGGTATCCATTTCTCCTAATTTTTCTACTTTAAGATTTACTTTCCAGACTAAATAAGGTCTTCCAGAAATATCTATAGCAACTCTTGTTAAGGTCTCATCCATAGGTATCAATGCGCTAGAATATCTTTTAATTCCTTTAAAGTTTTTTGCTGCTTTTTTTATAGCTTCGCCTAGGGCTATACCGGTGTCTTCAGTACTATGATGGAGATCTATATGGGTATCGCCTTTGACGTTCAAATTTATGTCTATTAGAGAGTGTTTTGATAATTGTTCCAACATATGATCTAGAAATCCAATTTGGGTTTTAATTTTGTAGTTCCCTTTGCCGTCTAAATTGACTTCCGCAGCAATATTTGTTTCTTTCGTTTTTCTTAAAATTTTAGCTTTTCTGCTCATAGTTTTGAGATCTATTATTAAGATATATAGCTAAATTTGAGTTTTAGCAATAAATGCTAATTTGAGACCTTGAAGATTCAATTTCAATCTCCACATAAGTATAAGATATGAATACTAAAGAAAATTGGCACGGAACAACTATTGTCCTTATTAGAAAAGGAAATCAAACAATTGTGGCAGGTGATGGCCAGGTAAGTCTTGGCAATACCGTACTAAAGAGTAAGGCAAAAAAAGTTAGAAAGATTGAGAAAAGAAATGTGATTGCAGGTTTTGCGGGATCAACTGCAGACGCTCTTACATTGTTTGAAAGGTTAGAAGCTAAGTTGGAGAAACATGCTGGAAATTTAACTAGAGCTGCTGTTGAGTTAGCAAAAGATTGGAGAACAGATAAATATCTAAGAAGATTAGAAGCTTTAATGGCTGTGGCGGATAAGGAAAAAAGTTTTATTATTTCCGGAACAGGCGATGTTTTAGAGCCAGAAGATGGAATAATTGGAATCGGCTCTGGTGGAAATTATGCTTTAGCAGCCGCAAAAGTCTTAATAGGAACAGAAATGTCAGCAGAAGAAATAGCAAAGAAATCATTGAAGGTTGCATCTGAAATTTGTGTCTTTACAAACAACAATATAACTATGGAAAAAGTTTAAAATGGCACAGAAATCTCCAAATCTTAAAATTGTAAAAGAAGGATCTAAAAAAGAAAGCTCCAAGGTTAGCGCATTATCGCCTAGAGAAATAGTTTCTGAACTTGACAGGTATGTAATTGGTCAGGGACAAGCTAAAAAAGCTGTTGCAGTAGCATTAAGAAATCGTTGGAGAAGACAAGCTTTATCTGATGAGATGAAAGATGAGGTTTTGCCTAAGAATATTTTAATGATTGGGCCGACAGGGGTTGGAAAAACAGAAATCTCTAGAAGACTTTCAAGGTTAGCACAAGCTCCATTCATAAAAGTAGAAGCTACAAGATTCACTGAAGTTGGCTATGTTGGTAGAGACGTTGAGCAAATTATAAGGGATTTAATTGAAATAGCAATTGCTATGGAAAGAGAGAAAAGAAGAAAAGAAGTTCATACCAAAGCACAACAATCAGCTGAGGAGAAAGTTCTAGATGCTCTCGTTGGAAAAAAAGCGAGTTTAGCAACCAGAGAAAGTTTTAGAAAAAGATTGAGATCAGGGGACTTAGACAAAAATGAAATTGAGATTGAAGTGAACGATACTTCAACGGGTATACCTTCTTTTGAAATACCAGGTATGCCAGGAGCCAACGTTGGTATGGTCAACTTAGGTGAAATGTTAGGAAAATCTATGGGTTCGAAAGGTAAAAAAAAGAAGATGACTGTTAAGGAGTCTCATGAAATTTTAATCGCACAAGAGTCAGATAAAATGATAGAACAAGAAAAAATTATTAAAGAAGCCAAAACTTCAACAGAGAATAATGGCATAGTTTTTTTAGATGAAATAGACAAGGTTTCAGCTAGAAGTGATAGAGTGGGTGGAGATGTATCCAGAGAAGGTGTTCAACGAGATTTACTACCATTAATAGAAGGTACAACTGTAAATACAAAATATGGTCCTGTAAAAACTGATCATATATTATTTATTGCTTCCGGAGCATTTCAATTAGCCAAACCTTCGGACTTGTTACCCGAACTTCAAGGACGTCTTCCAATAAGAGTTGAGCTAAACGCCTTAACAGAAGAAGATTTTAAAAGAATTTTGAAGGAACCTGACAATAGTTTGATAAAGCAATATAAAGCTTTACTTAAAACCGAGGATGTTGATTTAGAATTTTCTGATGATGGCATTGATATGTTGGCTAAACTTTCAACTGAAATAAATTCTACAGTTGAAAATATTGGGGCAAGAAGATTGCACACTATTATTGAAAAAGTTTTGGATGAAATAAGTTTTACCGCATCAGATAAGGCTGGACAAAAGATTAAGATAGATAAAGACTATGTAGTTAAAAATTTGGGTAACCTTGTAAAAGATACTGATTTATCTAAATTTATTTTATAGTTTTTTTAAGCTTAATTATTAAAGCACCAGAACCTCCAGCATTTTCATCAGCTTCTTCAATTTTTAGTATCAAAGACTTGAGATCTTGATTATTATTTAAAAAATCTGGTATTGTATTTTTTAATTTACTATAAGTTTCTGACACATAAACATTAGAGCTAGATTTCGAATGTATTCCTTTACCAGTTATGATGTAAATTTGTGAAATACCTTTGTTATAACAAGTTTCTATTATTTCCTTAATTTTTTGGTTTGCTTCATCTATAGAGAAGCCATGAAAATCAAATTTAAATATTTTATCTGTTTTAATTTTTTTGCTTATCAGAAAGTCTTTGTCTGACACTGGTGTCGAATTTCGTAAAAATTCTTTCCAATACTTTAAATCTTCTTTTGATAATTTTTTTTTGTTCAACTAGTTATTATCTCAGCAAGGTACCAATTTGGATTTGAGCTAGATATTTTTTTTGTAAACTTCCAGTGATCTATAACAGTTTTGATCTTATCCGGATCTCCCTCTATAATCTTATTATTACTATCTTTTTTTACTGATATTATCTCACTAACAAATTTTACAGTGAAGAAAAGCGCGCCTGTTGTTTTCTCAAATTTTTCGATTGTAGAGGATTTAAAACCTACGAATGTTAGTTCTGACTTAATTTTTTTTGATTTTCTGTCTTCAATCGCACTTGAAAAATTTGCTTGCATTCTTTCGGTAAGTAGACTTTTGAGACTTTTTTTGTCACCTTTTGAAAAAGATGTAAGAATAGTTTCATAAGCTAATTCTGCACCTTTGAGAAATTCTTTTTTTTGTGTGTTATCAAATTCCCCAGATTTTTTATTTTGTTGCTGTTTTATCTCTTCTTTAAATTTCTCAAATTTCTTATCACTAAAATTGCTAAATACTTTTTCTTGGTGACCGGTTTTTCTTCCAAGAATGTTTCTTAGTCTTAGTATGATAAAACCAGCAATCATTGCTAATAGTATTATGTCTAAATATCCAAAACTGTTACTCATGATTGATAAATATATCTTATTAATATAACTTTCAAAATGACAAATGAACACAATATTGATCTTTTTAATAGCTGTACCTACAATTGAGATATACGTAATGATCAAAATTGGACAAAATATCGGTGCTTTTACAACTATTTCACTGATTTTTGCTACCGCATTTATAGGAATATACTTCGCAAAAATTGAGGGTCTTAATACTTTAAGAGCTGGGGTGTACAATTTATATAAAAATAAAGTGCCTCTTTTTGAGATGATTTCTGGAGCGTCAATTGCCTTTGCAGCAATATTATTAATCGTTCCAGGTTTTATAACTGATTTTATTGGTTTTATATTACTTATCCCACCATCACGAAAGTTTATTATAAATTATTTTATTAGAAAAAATAACCCAATAAAAAAAAATAAGGAAGACTTTATAGAGGGAGAAGTTTTAGAAGAAAAGCAAAAAGACAAAGATGAGTTATAAAATTGTTACGAAGTATATAAAGAATATTGAATTTAATATTCCAGATGCAAAGTCTTATTTTTTAATTGAAAAAAATATTAAAGATTATAAAATTAATTTTGATATAAAAAGTAAGAGAATAAAAGAAGATATTATTGAAATAGATACAAATTTTAAATTAAGATCACAAATAGAAAGTAATAATCAAATTAAAGTATCAATACTGTTTTCCTGTCTAATAAATCTTGAAAACAAAATTACGGATAAAAGGGTTCTTGAGAAAATAGTTCTAGTTGACGTCCCAACTTCTATTTACCCAGATATAAGAAGTATTATTGTTTTTTTATTTGAAAAATGTGGCTTTAAAAATATCAATATAGATCAAAGTATTAATTTCGAAGCTTTGCATAAAAAAAATTCCTAAAAATAATTTTTTTTCATTTCTTCTTTTAGAAATTTTTTATGCTCTAATTTTTCAACATCAGATGGATTTATTATTATTTTAGAATTTTTTTTAGAGTTTAATGAGTTTATGACTTTTTGTTTTTTTTGATCTTCTTCATTGAGAGATAAGGTAGGTTCCTTTTGATCTACTAAATTTATATAAACCTCTCTTAAAAGTTCACAGTCTAAAAGTGCACTGTGTTTTTTTCTTCTTGAGATGTCTATATTAAATCTTTTACACAAATTATCTAAAGAATTGGAAGTTCCAGGAAACTTTCCTCTCGCGATCTCAAGACTATCTATTACTAACTTATTATCAAGCGGGGGTTTTTGAATTCTTTTCAATTCACTATTTATAAAAGCAATATCAAATGGAGCGTTATGTATTATTAGTTTTTTATTACTTATAAAATCAATGAGTTCATTTGCAATATCTACAAATTTCTTTTCATTTTTCAATTTTTCATAAGTAAAACCGTGAACCTTATAGGCATCTTCGGAAATTTCTCTCTCAGGATTTAATAACTTGTAAAAAATTTTTTTTGTTGGAATTAAATCTTTAGTTTCAATACATGCGATTTCTACAATCCGATCGCCTTTTTCTGGAGATAATCCTGTTGTTTCGGTGTCTAAAATAATTTCATTCATATTTTATTTTAATTAATTTAACATTTTTTATTAATTTTTTTAACGAGTAATTATTATTAATAGTATAATCAGAGAATTTATTTTTTTTTTCAGGTGATAGTTGTCTTTTGTCCAAAATATTGAAAATTCTTTTACTTTTTCCTCTTTTTATGTACCTTTTAAGCCTTAGGCTTTTACTTGAATTAACAAAAATTATTTTATCATAATTTTTCATTAATTTACTTTCAATTAAAAGTGGAATCTCAAACACTAGGATCTTTTTCTTTTTATTTTTTTTGGTAAAAATTTTTATTTCTTTTCTTACTAGCGGATGGATTATTTTTTCTAATTCAATTAGAGATTTTTTGTTTGAAGCAATTATTTTTTTGAGTTTATTTTTAATATTTTTACCATTTTTAAGTTTAAATTTTTTTACAATTTTTTTTTTAAATTTTTTCTGTTTATATATTTTTTTGACTTCTTTATCTGAGTCGAAAAGAGGAAATTTTTTCCCTGAAAGTATCTTTGCAACGGTTGACTTTCCAGAGGCTATTGAACCTGTTATGCCTATCTTAATCATTTCCAGTTATTAATTTAATTGTTTCTTCATCTATTTTTGGTAAAAGATTTGTCCAAATATTAAAAGCATACTTTGCTTGTCCCAAGAACATATCTTTACCATCTATGATAAGGTTTCCTCTCTTTTCTGCGTCCTTTAAAAAATTTGTTTTATGACTATAAATTAAATCAATAAATATACTTTTATTGTCTGGAAAACTTTTACCATTTATGCTTCCATAATCATTGAAATCTATATCTAATTTATCATCTTTTTTGAGACCTACGCTTGTGGTATTTATAACTATTCTACAAATCTCTGGTGGTTTCTTGCGCCAGTTAATGATTTCAATTTTATTAAATTTTTCTTTAAACTGTTTTTTCAACTCTTCGGCTTTGTCCTTTGATCTATTGCTTATATAAATTTCTTTAGAACCAAAACCCCATAATCCATCTAAAACCGAAGCAGATACACCTCCGGCACCTAAAACAAAAACTGGTTTATTCTTATCTGATGTAGTTAGATTTTTTAAACATTCCTGAAAACCTAAGCTATCTGTATTCCAGCCAATAATTTTATTGTCTTTTTTAGAAATTGTATTAACTGATTGAAGATCTTCAGCTGTTCGATCAAGCTTATCACAAAATGACATTACCAACTTTTTAAATGGAACTGTTACATTAATACCTGAAAGAGTATTACTTCTTAGTTGATCTATTACGCCTTGTAAGTCTTTTTCATTAATTTTTCTCTTTTCATAATAATGGTTTGCAAGATTGTATTTTTTGAACCAATAATTATGAAGTTTTGGTGATAATGAATGTTCAATAGGATTCCCAATAACTAAAAATTTTTTCATTTTAAATTATCAATATACTCTTTTATTTGTTTGATGGGTAACCCCATGATACTATCTTCATTTCCTTCAATTTTTAAGAATAAATCTTTTCCACCAGCTTCTATTTGGTAGACACCATAAGCAAACAATTCTTTGTCTCCTACTTTTGACAAATAATTTTTTATCTCTTCTAGGTTGAGCTTTTTCATTGTTAAAACAGAAGCATCTGTAAAATTCCAAATCATAGATCCATTTTTAGAAATACAAACTGAACTTATAAGTTGATGTTTTTTCCCATTAAGTTTTTTTAGTATAGTTAATGCCTCATCTCTAGTTCTAGGTTTGGATATTAATTCACCATCCAGGTCTATAACGCTGTCGGCTCCCAAAACTATTCTATCAGGTTTTTTTGAGCTAATTTTGTTTGATTTCAATTCAGCTAAATTTTTAGATATTAATAATGGATTAGCCCCTAAGGAAATGAGTGAATTTTTCACTTCGTCCTCATCAACGTTGGAAGGAAATACTTCGCAATCAATTCTATTTTTTATCAATATATTTCTTCTTACTTCGCTTTTCGAGGCTAAGATTATTTTCATTTGTTTTTCTTAATTTCGTAAATTTTGATTATAGACGCTGCAGTTTCTTCCACTGATCTCCTGGTAACATCTATGGCAGGCCAGTTATATTTTTTAAACATTCTTTTCGAACTTTCAACTTCAGCTGTAATTTTTTCTACATCGGTATATGCCTTTAGGTCTATAGATGTATTTGTATTTACCCTTGTTTTCCTAACCTCCGCCAACCTCTGGGGATCGGCAAAGAGACCGATTACACAAAATTTTGTTTTTTCTTTTTCTAAAATTGAAGGAATTTTTTGATCTAAAACTAATGGAATGTTTAATGTTTTGAAACCTCTGTTTGCAAGATATACAGATGTTGGTGTCTTGCTAGTTCTGCTCACACCCAATAATATTATATCTGCATTTGTAACATCATCGTTCTTTTTTCCGTCATCGTGTGACATGGTGAATTGTATTGCTTCGATTCTTTTGTAATAATCTTCATCTAATACGTGTTGTGCGCTTGGTGTGTGTGTTGCCTTTTGATTTAACAGTTTTGAAAAACTTAAAATCAAATTACCTAATACTCCAAAACAAGGTATTTTACTCTTATCACTTTCTGTGGCTAAAAACTTGGCAAGCTTTGTGTCAACAATTGTATATAAAATAATAGAATTTTCTTTCCCTTTACACTCTTTAATTATTTTGTTTATTTGTTGCTCTGTTCTTATAAAAACAAATTCTTTTTTATCATAATCAAAATTTGCAAACTGAGATTGTAAAGCTAAAAATATTCTATCTAGGGTTTCACCGGTCGAGTCAGATATTAGAAATATTTGATATTTAACTGTCATTAATTCTGTGGGTTATCTCAGTATAACTATTTGATATAAATAAATAATCATAAAACTAAATTTTTATTCACTTTAACTAACAAATCTTCAACAATGAGAACTATGTTAGTAGTTTTATAATTAATAATTAACATTGTGAATAAAAAATAAAAACCCAAGTTTATCAATAAAAACAGTACATAAGTAATGTAGATAAGACTAATTTTATCCCATTTTCACTAACTAACATGACCTATTACATCATTTAAAATATAAACTTATACTATGTATTAATGGATAAAATATCTAAATGTATAATTGATAAAGATTCTTCTTTAATGCCTATTTGGTTTATGCGGCAAGCAGGTAGATACTTGCCAGAATTTAGAGAAATTAGAAAAAATAATCAAAACTTTATAAAATTATGTTTAAACACAGAATTAGCAAAAAAAATAACGATTCAACCAATAACTAGATTTGATTTAGATGCTGCTATTATATTTTCAGATATATTAATGATTCCATATGGGCTTGGTCAAAATGTTGAGTTTAAAAAAGGTGAGGGCCCTATTCTTGGAAACTTAAATTTAGAAAAGATTTTAAGTTGTGAACCCATTGATTTTATTAAAACGATGAAACCAGTTTATGATTCGATTAAACTTGTTAAAAACGCTATAAAAGACAAAAGTTGTATAGGATTTACAGGAGCGCCTTGGACACTTTTGCTTTATATGTTAAATAAAAAATCACCGAAAAAAGATTTTGATTTAAATATAATTTTAAAAGATAAGCCATTAGTAAGTAAATTATTAAAAAAAATTGAAAGCACAGCATGCTTACACATGGAAAAACAAGTTGAAGCAGGAGCCGATTTGATTCAAATTTTTGATTCATGGGCAGGTTTATTGCCTTCGAATCAACTTCAAGAATATTGTTTTCAACCAAACCTCAATATTGTAAATTATGCAAAGTCAAAAAAAATACCTATTATATGTTTTCCAAGAGGTATCAAAAAAAATTATTCAAACTTTTGTGATTTTGTTAAACCAAATTGTATCAGTATTGACTATGAAGTAAATCCTCGATGGGCGATAGAAAACTTTAAAAAAACTCCTATACAGGGCGGGTTAGATCCTAAAATTTTATTGAAAGATCAGAAAACTATAAAGGATGAGGTTGAAAATTATATTAATATTTTTTCAAACTATCCTTATATTTTTAATTTAGGCCACGGAGTTTTACCCGAAACCAAACCTGATACAATTAAGTTTGTTACTGAACTTGTAAAAGAAAGAAAAAAATGAAAAATAATCATCCAAAAGTAAATTTTGGAAAGACGGGAATTCTTTTAATTAACCTAGGAACTCCAGACTCAACAAGCTGGTGGGACATTAGAAAGTACTTAAAAGAATTTTTGTCGGATAGAAGAGTGATAGAAGTAAACCCAATATTATGGAAAATTATTTTAAATTTATTCATATTAAATTTCCGGCCATCTAAAACTGCCAAAGCTTATAAGGAAATTTGGATGAAAAAAGAGAACATGTCACCATTAAGATATTATACTTTGATGCAGTCTAAAAAATTAAATGAAAAAATCAAAGATGAAAAAATTATTTTAGACTTCGCAATGAGGTACGGAAATCCCAGTATAAAAAGTAAAATGTACAAACTTCATTCCGAGGGATGTGAAAATATTTTAGTTTTACCTCTATATCCACAATATGCAGCAGCAACTACGGCTACGGTTTGTGATGAAATTTACAGAACATTAATGAAAATGAGATGGCAACCAAGCTTGCAAATTATTCCACATTATGAGTCTGAACCAATGTACATTCATGCTTTAGAAAATAGTCTTAACAAAAAAATTTCTCAGATAAGTTGGAGTCCAGATATCGTAGTAGCTTCTTACCACGGAATACCTAAAAGATATTTCGAGAAAGGAGACCCATACCATTGCTATTGTCAAAAAACGTCTAGATTATTATCCGAAAAATTTACAAAAATACCAATCATGACTACGTTTCAGTCAAGATTTGGACCCCAACAATGGTTACAACCGTACACTGACAAAACTTTGGAAAATCTACCAAAAGAAGGAAAAAAAAATATACTTGTGATATGCCCTGGATTTTCTTCTGATTGTGTCGAAACTTTAGAGGAAATATCTATTCAAGGTAAAGAAAGTTTTATGAGCAATGGAGGCAATAATTTTGATGTTGTACCATGCTTAAATGATGGAGATGATCATATAAATTTACTAGAACACTTGATTAAAAAGTATTTAATTAAATGAATACATATTTGATATACAAATCTTTACATTTAATCGCGGTGATTTCTTGGATGGCTGGACTTTTATATTTACCCAGAATATTTGTTTATCATGCTGAAACTAACAAAACTGATGTTAGAGATGTTTTTAAAGTAATGGAAAGAAGATTGTTCTTGTACATTATGAACCCAGCTATGATTCTTTCTTGGATATTTGGATTTCTTTTACTACATTCTGTAGGCTTACAATCTCTTAAAGAAACATGGATAATTGCAAAACTTTTATTAGTTTCTTCTTTGACGCTATACCATTTTTTTCTATTTAGTTGTTTAAAAAAGTTCTTTTCCAACAGTAACGATTATTCTGCTAAGTTTTTTAGAATTATTAATGAAGTTCCAACGGTTTTATTGATAGTTATAATATTTTTAGTAGTTTTTAAGCCAATTTAGACTTGAATATTATATAAAATCAACTATATTAGAATTACTTACCTTAAAGACAACAATCATATGAACTTACAAGAACTAAAGAGAAAGACCCCAGCTGAGCTTATATCAGAAGCAGAAAAACTTGGTATTGAAAATCCTAGCACTCTTAGAAAGCAGGAGATTTTATTTTCTATACTTAAAAAGTTAGCAGAGAAAAATGAACAAATTACAGGTGGTGGTGTCCTAGAGGTTTTACAAGATGGCTTTGGTTTTCTCCGTGCTATTGAATCTAATTACCTTCCAGGGCCAGACGATATTTATGTTAGCCCCAGCCAAATAAGAAGGTTTGGTTTAAGAACGGGAGACTCGGTTGAAGGAGAAATAAGAGCCCCAAAAGATGCTGAAAGATATTTTGCACTACTTAAAGTAAATCAAATTAATTTTGAGAATCCTGAAAAAGGAAGGAATAAAATTGCTTTTGACAACTTAACTCCTCTTTATCCAGATCACCAACTTAAGATGGAGGTTGAGAAAAATACAACAGAGAAAAAACCCGATCAAACAGCAAGGCTAATTGATTTAGTAAGTCCTATAGGTAAAGGGCAAAGGTCACTTATTATCTCTCCCCCAAAGGCTGGGAAAACTATTATTCTTCAGAACATTGCAAATTCATTAGCAGAAAATCATCCAGAATGTTATTTGATGGTTTTACTTATTGATGAAAGACCAGAAGAAGTAACTGATATGCAAAGGACTGTTAAAGGTGAGGTTATAAGCTCAACTTTTGACGAGCCTGCAGCAAGACACGTAGCTGTAGCAGAAATGGTCATAGAAAAAGCAAAAAGATTAGTCGAACACAAAAAAGATGTTGTAATACTTTTGGACTCAATCACGAGATTAGGAAGAGCATATAATGCCGTCGTTCCAAGCTCTGGTAAAGTTTTAACCGGGGGGGTAGATGCTAATGCACTACAACGTCCAAAAAGATTTTTTGGGGCAGCAAGAAATGTTGAACAGGGAGGTTCTTTAACAATTATATCAACAGCGCTTGTAGACACAGGTAGTAGAATGGACGAAGTAATTTTTGAAGAGTTTAAAGGAACTGGTAATTCAGAATTAATTCTAGATAGAAAAATTGCAGACAAAAGAATTTATCCTGCAATAGATATAACACGTTCAGGAACAAGAAGAGAAGAGCTTCTATTTAAAAAAGAGGATCTTACCAAAGTTAATGTCCTAAGAAGGATTATTAGTCCTATGGGTACAATGGATGGAATTGAGTTTTTAATGTCGAAATTAAAAAATACAAAAAATAATGCTGACTTCTTTGTTTCAATGAACAAACCAAGTTAATGGTTAAAATGTCTTATTCCGGTAAATATCATCTTAACTTTAAACTTATTAGCTAAATTTATACTTTCTTCGTCTCTTATCGACCCACCTGGTTGGACTATTACTTTAACACCTGAAATTATAAGTTTTTTAATTCCATCAGAAAATGGAAAAAATGCGTCAGAAGCTGCTACAGAATTTTTTAGTTTTTTAATTTGAAATTTTTTTGCTTTTTCAACTGCTATTTTGCAGCTATCCACTCTGCTAGGTTGCCCCGCACCTATTCCAATAGTTGAAAAATTATTTGAAATCACTATGGCATTGGACTTTACAAATTTACAGGCATTCATTGCAAACTCAGCATTTTTTATCTCTTTTTTATTGGGTTTAAGCTTTGTAACAAATTTTATTTTTTTTAGATCAAATATTTTTTTATTCTTTTCCTGATACAGAAAAGTTTTTCCAAAAAACTTAACTTGATTATCTCTGTCAAATTTATAACCAGATATATCAATTAAAATAAGATTTTTTTTTGTTTCCAAAACTTTGAGTGCATCTTTATGAAATCCTTTTGCTAATATAACTTCAAAAAATGTTGAAGAAATTTTTTTTGTAATTTTTTTATTAATTTTAAAATTACATACAACAACTCCTCCAAAAGCACTTATGGGATCTGATTTAAGTGCATTCTCAAATGATTTAATTGGAGAGCTATTAATAGAAATACCTGATGGATTAGCATGTTTTATAATTACTGTTCCAGGTTTCTTCAAAGAATTTAAAATTTCTAAACCAGTGAATATATCATTGTAATTATTATAACTAAGGTTTTTACCCTTAATTTTTTTTAATCCAATATTTTCATCATCACAATATATGCTAGCACTTTGGTGAGGGTTTTCTCCATATCTCAATTGAGATAATTTTTTTCCATGAACCGTTATAGTATTAGGAAATTTTATATTAAGTTTTTTATTCCACCAACCTGATATTACCGAGTCATAATATGCGGTTAAACCAAAAGCCTTGTTTGCCATTATTTCTCTAAATCCTAAACTAGTTCCCCCATCATATTTACGAATTTCACCTATAAGAAGGTTGTAATCTTTACTCTCAGTAATAATAGAGACATATCTAAAATTTTTTGCAGCAGCTCTTACCATTGTCGGACCACCAATATCAATATTTTCAATTATCTTGGATAAATTTTTGGAGTTTTTTACAGTCTTTTGAAACGGGTAAAAATTCACTACTATTAAATCTATATCTTTAAATTTTTTTTCTATCATTTCTTTTTTATGTTTTTTATTTAATCTATCATTAAGTATTCCAGCATGTACTTTAGGATGAAGAGTTTTTACACGTCCATCTAACATTTCATTAAATCTAGTAAATTTAGAAACTTCTTGGCATTTAAATCCTAGTTTTTTAATTTCTTTAAATGTTCCCCCGGAACTAATTATATTAATTTTATATTTATTTAGGAATGTAAGTAATTTATTTAAATTAGTTTTGTCAGAAACTGATATTAGAGCATTTTTTATTTTAATATTTTTTTTCATTTATATAGCTTTCTTCAGCTCCCATTCGATATTAGCATCTTTGTTTTTAGTATTCCCATATATAACTATACAATTATTATTTAATATTTTATTTCTCCCTAAAAACAAGCTTTTTTCTAATTGTATATCTTGCTCCTTAGATGAAAAAATTAAAGAATTATTTTTTGAAACTTGAAGAAGTATATCATTACCACCAACAGTTCTGAAAGTCTCTATTCCAGGATAAATATGAAACCTAATGCTGTAATTTGAATCACCTAAATTATCTCTTTTTTTTAATAATGTGTCTACTCCTTTTAATAAATTTTCTTTTTTAAAAAAACTAATTTCTCTTTTATGAAGATAGCCAAACTTTTTTAAATAAGCATTGTGAGTTGCAGAAACTAAAATTTTCGCTTTGTCCTCATCTCGTTTTGAATCAACTATTTTAAAACTTTCATCAATTGTCGAACCATATGCTTTATTAATGATGTTATTCCTTTTAAATTTTACAACAGACATATTGTTTAGACATAAAGTAGATTGTGCGGATGTAAACTTACTTACAAGACGGATTTTTTTTGAAATCTTTCTTCCATAACCACAGTTAGTTATTATCTTATTTTTTTCGTTATAATATTCAAATGACAGTGGTCCTGACTGGTAATCAGCAGATAATTTGTAATTAGGTGGCTCTCCAGCATCAAAGAAAATTGTAGTCTTTTTACTTTTTAATATTTGAATTTTTCCAACAATAAATAATTTTTTTTCAGTTCTATAATTTAATTTCTCCAAGTATTCAAAAAGATTACCCAATTCTCGCTCTGTTGAACCATTGAATAAAGGTATTTTATTATTTGAATTATGAAAAGAATTAAGACAAATTAAATTTTTTGAAATTATTTGTTCTAAGAAATCTGGTATATTTTCTTGACCACTCTTTATCCATTCTTTTATTAAAACAAAGTACTGAAGAAATATTATTAAATTTTCTAGATTACGATTTTTTGGAAATCCGTCTTCATCAAAAAAGTCCTCAATGAGCTTTTTTAATTCTTTCAAACCATTAGAAAAGTTTGAATAATATTCTTTGAATACAAGACCAGATAAAATAATTGAACTAATTGATGAAATTTTGTTTGTTTCATAGACATTAGAGTTTAAATTTTTTTTTAAAAAATTTACTTGTCTTATCAAACAACCCAAAAATTTTTTTTCAAATTCTTTATTGGTATTACTTAAAATTATATCAGAATTAGAAAGCCACGCTATGATCCTTTTAGGAGTTATATTTTCTGCCCAAATATCTTTTTTATAACTATCAAATTTAGATATCCAATCTCTTATAATTTTTTGGATAATTTCTTTTTCATTTTTTCTGTCAATAAGATTGAGCCATAAAAAATTATGAATGCTATTTTTTTCCTTAGTAGATAAATTTTTGTTCCAAAAATTATAAATACTTTCTCTTGAAATTTTAAATACAAAATTTTCATGATTAAAAAGTGGAGATAATAAGTATGGATTTGGTTGGAAAAATAATCTTGAAGGAATAGTAGAGTTTAAAGATTTGTTATAAAAAACTGTTAAAAAAAAAAATTCTCTTAAGTATTTAAATAAAAGTCTTTTTAAAGAAAAAAAATAAAGATAGATACTTTTAAAATCTAACATTTATTTATTTGAGCGCAGTAAGCTTATATTCTTTTTTAAGTCACCGCTATTCTCCTTAAAAATCGTAGATCCAGAAACCAAAACATTTGCACCAGCCTCTTTTACTATTTTACAGTTTTCAAAATTTATTCCTCCATCAATTTCTAAATCGAGTTTAAGTTTTTTTTCTGAAATAATTTTTCTTAAATCTTTTATTTTGCTTACTACTTCTGGCATGAATTTCTGGCCTGCAAAACCCGGCTCAACGCTCATAATTAGAATAAGGTCAATATCGTTTAAATGTTTTTCGACTAAATTTATATCAGTTTTAGGTTTAAGGGATATGCCTACTTTTTTATTTTCTTTCCTAATGAGTTTAATTGTTTCTGAAGTGTCATTGGTTGCTTCAGGATGAAAAGTAATAATGTCAGCACCAGCTTTTGAAAATTCTGAAATATATTTATCTACAGGTGAAATCATTAAATGAACATCAAAAGTTTTTTTAGTAAATGGTCTAAGTTTCTTTATTACCTCTGGGCCAATAGTTAGGTTTGGTACAAAGTGACCGTCCATCACGTCTACATGAATATAATCAGCACCCGCTTTATCTAGTGACACTATTTCCTCGCCTAATTTACTAAAATCTGCAGATAAAATTGAAGGAGAGATTTTTATAGGACTGTTCATAGCTTAGTTTTTATCCGAGTCCTCAGTTTGAGGTACAATTACTTTTTTAGGTGTTGTTGACATTTCCATCTTCGATGCAAGGAACCATACGATAAAAATACCAATAATCCAAAAAATAATTTGCCATACCCACAAGGAAGGCATACCAAAAGACCAGCTTTCAACACTTTGTGGATTACCAAAAAAGTTATTACCCAAAACAGATCCGGGGCCTAGAGCAAAAAATAACCAAGCAATAACTACAATCCATGCACTTGGTTTTAGGCTTCTTCTGAATACTGAAATAGCTTTATGTTCACTTATAAAATCATGAAATTTATATTTATGACTGTTCTCTTTTATATCTTGGGTTATAAATGAAATTATTGAAGCTGATATCAAATTAAATAATATTCCCCAAAATGAAGAATGAACTGTGAAGGGCCATTTTCCCCAAGGTAAAATATTACCCATTATAGATTGACCAATCGCCTCTGTAAGAAACACTACAGAGATTCCAACAACTAAACCACAAGAGACACCATGTTTTGTGAACCATGGAAAATAGCATATCGCTATTAGTGGTATAAGCATTTGGCAACCTATACCTAATGAAAAACTGCCTAAGCTGAAAATTTGATTAGTTGTCCCAAGGGCAAATGATAAAGATAGAAAAAATATTAACATTACAATAATTCTTGATGTAAAAATTTGCTGATCAGGTTTCATGTTATTAAAAAAGTATCTTTTAATAATATCTCTAGTTATTAGAGCGCTAGTACTTAAATAAAAATTACTTGTTAACTGAAAAGCCGCTAATGCACAAAGAACTAAAATTGAAAAAAATATTGGTGAGTATTCACCTATTAAATTAATTAAATAAGGAATTAATACATCTATATTTTCTGGAAAAATTCTTTCAGGAAGAATATTCGATATATTATTTCCTGAATTATTAATTACTTCATTTGCGCCTAAAAGAACAGAACCAATGCCTATAGCTAGTGTAAAAAATATTGATACAAAACCAATTAATAGCCCTGAAAACCAAGCTTGTTGAGATGCAAAAGCATCTAAATTTTTACTTGAATAACTCAACATAGAAAAATTAGGTGAAAGTAAAATTCCTGTTAATGCGAAGGAAAAGGTCAGGACCATAGAAGCCGTCCATTCACCATTATAAAAAACATCTTTTTCTAATATAGAAGAAGATTTTATTGTACCCGAAAGAGATAAATAAGATGAATAGTCTGTATTTATATTATACATTTTTTCTTTGACCCCGGCCACTCTAGACAGACTTTCATTTAATAAATCCCAACCACCTACGAGATCATAGGTAACAAATCCTAAAGAAATCATTCCAAATATAAAAAAGAAAAATAAAAGAGTATCAATATAAGATGTAGATCTCATACCCATTAATCCGATATAAATTACTATAACAGTCCCCAGCAACAATGACCCAGAACCTTGTCCAATAATTCCATCAGAAACAATGCTGATTAATTTTCCAGCTAAAGCAAGTTGAAGAGCTAAAAACGGCACTGCAAAAAAAATTGCTACAACCACAACTAAAATTCTAATAATCTCACTTCTAAAGTATGTGGAAAGCATATCGCTTGGCGTAATGAAACCATATCTCTTTGATAGCATCCACTGCCTTTTCATAAAAAAAACACCGATTAATGGTATAGTTACAACAGATAAAGTTGTCATCGCATATGGTAGACCATTTGCAAATATTAAACTTGGATGGATAATAAAAAACCAACCTGAAAACAACGTCCCTGTTGCTACCAGAGTAAAAACCCAACTTGGCATTTGTCTTCCATAAATAAAAAATTCTGCAGGTGTGTAAATTTTTTTTTGTCTTTTTAAAGGCCAATACAAACAGTATGTCCAAAATAAAAATAGAAAAAAAAATAAAAAATAAATTTTTGTTGCCATAATTTAATTGAATAAACGGTAAATTTCTTTTGCTATATCACTTTCTAATGGAAAAGATAACATGCCCATTACGTCGTAGCCTAAAACATAAGGCATGGCATAAAACCTGAACATATAGAAAAACCATGCAACGTATAATGGTATAAACAATGGAATTATAAAACTTGGGGTTATAAATTTAAAAATTTTTATAATTGGATTAGTTAGTTTAACAAATGCTTTCATAAAGAAAAAATTAGAGTCTTCTCTTTGGAAGATATTCATGGCCGATCTTCCTATTAGAGTCCACATTATAATTCCAAGTATATAATCTAATACTAAAACCCAAATTGGCATCGTTTAAAGTAACATGTGAATTTTATTGTTAAAACAAAAAAAAGGGGCGAATAAATCGCCCCTTTTTATAATAAAAATAATTTTATTTAGTGTTGTTTACCAAGAATAGCTCTTCCGCTAGGAACCCTAACGTCATCAACCATCTTTT
>CETH01092210.1_pt1 | contig 24291 bp, 23 predicted proteins | sample 361461 | NCBI WGS metagenome assembly CETH01 (sample SAMEA2622695, study PRJEB7988) | marine metagenome | isolation source: saline water (ENVO:00002010), including
TTAGTAAAATTAGTGGCAAAGGTTTGTTTATTGGTATTGATTTAATTATTAATGGAAATTTCTTATTGCCTAATCCAAAATTAGCAACAAAGTTGATTAACAGTTTAAGATTAAAAGGCATACTAATGAGTACTGATGGTCCTTATAATAATGTAATTAAAATAAAACCCCCTTTAGTTTTTAATAAAGATAATGTTAATTATGTTTGTAGTGAAATTGATAAATTTTTAATTAATGAATACAAAAAATAAACCATAAAAAAGCATCAAGAAACCTATTACATTATCAATATAAAACCAAACTTTTTGAGATTTGATATATTGAGATAAAAAATTTGAAAAATAACCAAGACTAAAAAAAAATACAAAACTTGCCAATATAGCACCTAAGCCAAAGTACAATTTACTATCAAAATTTACTGAAATAGAGCCAAGTAATATTACTGTATCTAAATACACGTGAGGATTAGCATAAGTGATGGCCAGTGTAGTCATTACAACTTTTGTAAAACTCGCTTCATTAAATTCTTTATTATTAATTACATGATTTCTTGAGTTTTTAATTTTATTAACTCCATATAAAATTAGCCAAATTCCTCCAACTAACTTCATAATAGTTATCACGGATGGATTTAAACTTAAAATATTGTTCGAAAGATAGATTCCACATACAATAAGCAGACTATCTGATAAACTACAAATTAAAACGACTATGAATATAAAGTTTTTCTTTAGTCCTTGATTGATGACATATAAATTTTGAGGACCTATAGCAATTATTAATGATGAGCCTATTATAAACCCTTGAATAAAATTAGATATACTCATATTGTCAAAAAGTTAAATTAAACTATTTTATATTTATGCGATTTATATCAACTATAACATTTATTATTTTATTCTCCACATCTCTTCTAGCTGAATTACTAAAACCAACGCCTGAAATTAATCCTAAAGATGTTGTTAAAATTCAACTATCTTCATTAATGAATAATAATGAACCATATTTAAATGCCGGTATTGAACAAACATGGGAATTTGCTCATCCTTCCAATAGAGCTTTTACTGGACCGATTCAGAGGTTTACACAAATGATGTATGATCCGTCTTATGCTGTAATGTTAGATCACAAAAAACATGATATCCTTGAGGTAAAATTAGAACAAAATATCGCATATTTTTTTATAGAATTAACTTCTATTGATGGAAAAATGTTTGGCTTTCAATGGACATTAGAAAAAGTAAAGGAAGAGGGGGCATTTAAAAATTGCTGGATGACTGTTGCAGTATCTACTCCATTGCCACTTTCAACTACATCTTAATGTGCGGAAGATTTGTTAATATTAATGATAAAAAATACATTCAAAAAACTTTTAATGCACAAAATTTAACTTATTTTAACAATAAATCATACAATATTTCTCCTGGTCAAAACGTTGATGTTATTATTTCTGAAAAAGGCAACTATTTCATCGAAAGCCTAATTTGGGGCTATAGCTTTTTAGATAAACAATCTAAATTTTTAAAACACATTATTAATAGCCGTCTTGAAACTATCAATACAAAATTATTATTCAAAGATTCATTTTTAAAAAGAAAGTGTATTATTTTATCAAATGGATATTATGAATGGAAAACAAAAGAAAACAAAAAAAAACCATATTTTATAAATTTACCAGTAAATGAATTAATTTGTTTTGCCGGTATATGGAGAAATGAAAAAAGAGAAGGTAAAAATGTTAAAGTTTGCAGCATAATTACTAAAAATGCACATTCAAATATTTCTTATATTCACAATCGAATGCCATTTGTTTTATCAATTAATGATGCTTTTAAATATTTAAACGATACAACTGATAATTTTAATATTTCAAATATTAAAAATTTAATTGACGATGATTTAGAATATTATGAAGTTTCTAAATATGTAAATAAACCTTCTAATGACTCTAAAGAATGTATAAATCCAATAAAATTTAACTAGAAAATTTTAATATATTGTATATTTATTATTCATGAAATTTCTTTACAAAAATGAATTTTGGATGCTAATTTTTTCTTTAGGATTACTTTATTGGCTATTTAATCCTTCTGTAATAATGTCTTTAATAATGATAATACCATTGCTAATTGCTTCTACCTCAAAAAAATAATATTTTATTAATTTATTTTTCCCAATTCTTTTTGTCTTTTAATTACAAATAAACCACTTAAGCTTATAATAATTGCACCTATAATCATGTTATATGAAGGTACTTCTCCTAATAGTAAATAACCAAATATCATGCCAAATATAATAACGCTATATCTAGCAGATGCAGTTAAAGATAAAGGTGCATAGTAAACTGTCATTACTGAAAAAAGATAAGCTATAGATAAAAATATACTTGATATAAATATTTTTGGAATTTGATTAAAAGTAATATTAAAATCTAAGAATATAGATCCAATACCTGAAAATAGCGTCATTAATACTGAAGTAACAAATATAATTTCAAAACTATTATTTTCATTTGCAATTCCTTTTGTTGCAATATCTCTAATTGTTAAAAAAATTGCTGCAATTATTGGTAAAATAAACAAATATCCAAATTGCATATTTTGTGGATTAATTACTATTAACACACCTATAAAACCTAATGTAACTGCACTCCATCTCCTAAAACCTACTTTTTCTTTTAAAAAAATAAATGCAAAAATAGTAACAAAAAAAGGGTTAGTCATCAAAAGGGTATAAGCAATCGAAACAGGCATTAAAATGAAACCAGTAAAAAAAAACAATGCTGCCATAACTTCAAATAAACCCCTGACATGAAATGATTTAATTTTTAAAATTTCAAATATTTTTTTTTTTTGAATTACTTTTAAATAAACAAATATAAAAAAAGTTGAAAATAATCCTCTAATAAAAATAACATTTATGGTTGAAATATTATTATTTATTTCTTCTACTGATAGTTTTACTATGGAATCATTGATTGAAAAACATAATTGACAGCTAAACATTAGGATTATTCCCAATATTCCATTTGATAATAAATACTTGCGTTTCATTCTAAAAAAAAATAATTAATGGTTTATAATGTTAAAATCTAATCAATCTCATCATCTATATGGATTTACTGACTTAAAGTCATTAAATGAAAGAGGTCCTTTGGTAATTTCTTATGGAAAAGGAATTTATGTTTATGATATTCATAATAATAAATATTTAGATGCTAATTCAGGTTTATGGAATTCTTGTGCAGGTTTTGATCATCCAGGATTAATAGAAGTTGCAAAACAACAATATGAAAAATTTGCTGGTTATCATTCATTATTTGGTAGATTGTCAGAAGAAACATTAAAACTTGCAGATAAATTAATTGAAGTTTCTCCTTTTGATGATGGTAAAGTATTTTTTTGTAATTCTGGCTCAGAAGCTAATGATACTTTAATTAAAATATTATGGATGATTAATACATATAAAGGTCAACCAGATAAAAGAAAAATTATTTCAAGAATTAATGGTTATCATGGCGTAACAATTGGCGCCTCATCAATGACTGGCAAACCTTATAATAATAATTTTGGACTTCCTTTAGATGGTTTTATTTATGCGGACTGTCCCCATTATTGGAAATTTGGTTTAGAAAATGAATCCGAAGATGAATTTTCAAAAAGAATGGCAAAAAATCTAGAAGATTTAATTATTAGAGAAGACCCTAAATTGATTGCTGGATTTGTTGCAGAACCAGTTCAAGGAGCTGGAGGAGTAATACCTCCTTCAAAAAATTACTTCAATTTGATCCAACCGATATTAAAGAAATATGACATTCCACTTATTGCCGATGAAGTGATTTGTGGTTTTGGAAGAACAGGCAATTTATGGGGTTGTGAAACATATAATATAAATCCAGATATAATTATATCTTCTAAATGCTTAACTGCAGGTTTTTTCCCAATGGGAGCGGTAATTGTCAAAAAAGATTTTGCTGATGATTTTGATCACGTATCTGAAAATATAGAAGAATTTCCACATGGTTTTACTGCTGGGGGTCATCCTGTAGGATGTGCAATAGCACTTAAAGCTATAGATGTAATTATTAACGAAGGTCTTTTGGATAATGTTAGAGAAGTATCCCCTTATTTTCTTGAAAGATTAAATGAATTCAATCAATATGATCATATTGGAGAAACTAGAGGAATAGGTTTGATGGCTGCACTAGAAATGGTTAAAGACAAAATAAAAAAAGAGCCATTTGAAGCTAAGTTGAATATGGGAGATAAAGTTGCTAATATGTCAATTGATAATGGACTTATATGTAGACCTCTGGGTCAAGCAATAGTTTTATGTCCTCAATTTATAATTAACAAAAAACAAATTGATGATATGTTTGACAGCTTACATTTAACTTTAAAAAAGGCTTTTAATTATTAATTTTCATATTTAACAATAAATCCTGAGTATTTTACATTACTAATTATATTATTAGGTATTACCCCTTCTACTAAGGCCAGCTTAGGACCTATTTTAGATTTTTCAGTAATTGATAATATACTTTGCATATCACCTTGAACAATAGCTTCTACTTCATCTTTACTTTGTTTGTTTTGCACATATCCATTTAATCCAAGTGAAATTGCCATATCACTGAACCAATGTCTAAAACCTACATTTTGGACCTTTCCCTTAATTATTAGTCTAAAAGTTTTAATTTCAGTATTATTCATTAGTATAATATTAATATAAGTATTAATAATTTAGATACAATCCTATCTTTCTAGATATATGCCAAATTCTATTTTTATTGCATCTTTATCTCTAATTTTCTCAAGTATTTTTTTTGTAGTTAATGATGCTATAATTAATTATTTATCTGTAAACCAAATAGAATTTTACCATTTTATTTTTTATGGTACCCCAGCATATTTAATTGTACCAATATATTTATTTTTTAAGGGAACATTAAAACAAAACATTAGGTGTACAAATTATTTTATACCAATAATCAGAGGTATAATTTTTGCTCCTATGCCATTCATAACGTTTGTTTCATTAAAACATATTACTTTGCCTGAATTTACCACCTTAAATATGTCATCACCATTTATTGCTTCTATTTATGGTTTTATTTTTTTAAAAGAAAAATTAAATAAATATATTTATACTTCTTTAATTTTAGGTTTCTTAGGCGTTTTATTAGTTATTCAACCTGGTTTTGATTCTTTTAATAAATTTTTTTTAGTTACTTTATTTGGAGTTATATTAATCACAACTACGACGACAATAGTTAACAAATACAATAATGTAACTACTGCTGTTGGATATTTTATCTATGGAGGAATTATAATACATATAACATCTTTTATGTTATTTATATTGGATCCTCTAAAAATAAATTACACAATATTTTTTTTAATTACTGTTGCATCTATATTAATTAATTTGGCAATATATTTAGCGACATTAGCTTTTAAGACTGCGCAAAAACACTACTCTTCTGTTTTTTGTTTGGTCTATCTCCAAATATTTTGGTCTTCATTAATAGGTTTTTTTATTTTTGATGAAATTCTTAATACTTTAGCTTTATTCGGAGCATTGTTTATAATTTTAAGTGGTATTATTTCTTTGCCTGGTCAATTAAAACAAATTAAGAGTGATTAGAATTTTTATGAAATTAATTTTATTTATTTTTATTTTATTATATTCTTTTAATATATATTGTAATGAAATAACAATTCTAAAAGACTTACCAGGATCTGGATTTAAAATTGTTAATCACACAAAAGTTAAAGTTCATTATAAGGGAATGTTTGAAGATGGAACTGTATTTGATAGCAGTTATAAAAGAGAAAATCCTATTGCTTTTCAAATTGGAACTAGACAAGTAATATTAGGATGGGAATTAGGACTTTTAGGAATGCAAATAGGTGGAAAGAGAACTATTTTGATCCCCCCTGAATTAGCTTATGGACTAAATGGAGCAGGGGATATAATCCCCCCAAACTCAACATTAATTTTTGAAATTGAAATTATTGACGCTATACCACCTAAATACAGAACTATTGATAGCAAGCAGTTATTATTAGCTTTAACAGGTAATTATATAATTATGGACATTAGGACTAAAAAAGAAAGACAGAAAACTGGTATTATACCTGGATCAATTCTATTAACTGCATTTGATAATTCTGGTAATTTTTATCCAAATTTTTTAAAATCATATAATGATCTTATTGATGATTCAGATAAAGTAATTTTTGTTAGCGACAAAGGCGAAATTTCTTCAATTTTAGCTAATGGTTTTGTGGAAAATTTTGGTAAAAAAAATATATATACTTTGAAAGGAGGAATTAAAGAATTAATAAAAGATAATTTTAATCTTATAAAAAACTAAACTCCCTCTACAATTATACAATTTCCTTTTGAATTAGTTTCTCTTATTAATTTTATAGGAGCATATTCCTCTGAATTATACCATTTAATAGCTGTTTCGTAATCTGGAAAACGAACAATTACTGTTCTTGGGTATTCCCACCTTCCTTCAACAACTTCTGATTTACCTCCTCTAACTAAGTATTCACCATTAAATTTTTTTACTATTGAAGAAACTGAAGTTACATAATTTTTGTAATTTTTTTCATTAGTTATATTAATTTGAAAAATAGCGTAAGCTGACATAATTAATCCTTGAAAAACGTTATTTATAAACTAATTTTATAAACTTTACCATTTTTTACTTTAATTATTTTTTTAATAAATAATATTTAAAAATAAATAAAATTTTAAATTTCTTTAAAAGTTTATTTTTAAATTTTTTTTACTTGAAATATTTAAAATAAATTGCCATGCAGTTCTCCCAGTTCTATTACCTCTTTGTATACTCCATTTTATTGACTCTTTTTTAGTCTCTTTATTAAATTTAATTTTGTAATGCTCACAGTACGATTTAATTATTTTTATATAATCTTCTTGAGATAATTGATGAAAACCAATCCAAAGACCAAATCTATCACTTAAACTTATTTTTTCCTCAACACTTTCATCTGTATGTATTGCGTTGGATCTTTCATTATCTATCATATCCCTTGACATTAAATGTCTTCGATTTGAGGTTACATACAATAAAATATTTGATGGTTGATTCTGAATACTACCGTCTAAAGTAGATTTGATTATTTTATAATCACTATCTATTTTTTCGAATGATAAATCATCTATATAAATAATAAATCTATATTCTTTTATTTGACTTAGTTTTGAATATATAATTTCAATTTCAAATATATCATTCTTATTTAATTGAATAAGTTTTATATTATTATTTTTTTTTAAAACATTATCAAATACTGATTTAATTAAAGAGCTTTTACCATTACCTCTGGCACCCCATAATAAAGCATTATTACTAATATTACCTTTAGAAAAATTTAATGTATTATCTAAAAGAGTTTTTTTTTGATTTGGAATACCTATGATAAGATTTAAGTTTAAAACTCTATAATTTTTTACTATTGAAATTGTTTTTTTTTGACTATCCCAAATAAAATATGAAAATTTTCGTAATTTATATTTCAGCAAATATTTTTTAAAAAACATATTATATAGTTAGTTTAATTGCTTTTTTCTTTTACACAGTATATGAGATCTCTCAAATTAATAATCATAGGATTTTTATGGAATCAATAGGCGCTTTTCTTCCTTTAATACTAATTTTTGGTGTTTTTTATATCTTATTAATAAGACCACAGCAGAAAAAAGTAAAACAGCATCGGGAAATGCTTAATAATTTAAAAAGAGGTGATAAAATTATCACATCTGGTGGCATAATATGCACAATTAATAAAGTTTTAGAAAATAAAGAACTTTTAGTTCAAGTTTCTGATAATGTTGAAATTAAACTTGCACCAGGCATGGTTGCTGACTTATACATTTTACCTTCAATTGATAAAAATATAAAGAATGTAAAAACTGAAAATAATAAAGGCAGTTTATTATCGGGTTTACTCAATAAAAAAAAATAAACTTATATGAAAAACTATCCTAAATGGAAAATTTTTATAGTTAGTTTAGTTCTATCATTAGGTATTGTTTTCTCCATTCCTTCTTTCTTATACCAGGATGATGAAGTAAATAATTGGTATTTAGATAATAGAGTAAACTTAGGTTTAGATCTTCAAGGAGGATCTTATTTATTGCTTCAAGTTGAGTCTGAAGTTTTATTTAATGAAGAATTTGATAACATTATTGACAGTATTCGCTTAATTTCTAGAAAAAATAAAAGTAAAATAATTAGTACTTCAAATATAGATGATGAACTAATTATTAATTATAATAATAATGACACAATAGAATCCATTAGAGAAAAATTTTTACAAAATTATGTTAATGTTGATGCATTTATTAAAGGTAATAATTTACATATAAAAATTAATGATATTTATAAAAAATCAATTCAAGATTCAGCTATAAAACAGTCTTTAGAAATTGTTAGAAAAAGAATTGATGAATCTGGAACTAAAGAACCTTTAATTCAAAGATCTGGAAAGAGTAGAATTCTACTTCAGTTACCTGGTGTCAAAAATCCAGAAAGAATTAAAGAACTACTTGGAAAAACTGCTAAACTAACTTTTCATATGGTTGATGATGATAATTCTGATGCATTATCTGCTAATTTAGCACCATTTGGTAAAATGATTGTTTCTGATTTTTATAATGAAGAAATTAAATATTTAGTAGATAAAAAATCTAAAGTAGGAGGTGAAAATCTTATTGATGCTAAAGCATCATTTGACCCAAATGAAGGTCATGCTGTTTCTTTTAGATTTGATACCACAGGTGCTCAAAAATTTGGCAAGGCAACTTCTGAAAATGTAGGAAAAAGATTTGCTGTAATTTTAGATGGTGTAGTAATAACAGCTCCGGTAATAAATACCGCAATAACAGGTGGTTCAGGGATAATTACAGGAAATTTTAATTCTCAAGAAGCTACTGATCTTGCAGTTTTACTAAGAGCTGGAGCTCTACCTGCTCCTTTAACTATAGTTGAAGAAAGATCAGTTGGACCAGGTTTAGGTGCAGATTCTATTCAAGCAGGAAAAATTGCTTCAATTATTGGAATGATTTTAGTTTGTGTATTTATGGTTCTAATATACGGCTCATTCGGTTTAATTGCTAATATTTCATTAATAGCTAATATTTTCATTATTATTTCTTTGTTGGGCACGATTGGCGCCACTTTAACACTTCCTGGTATAGCTGGAATAGTTTTAACTATTGGTATGTCTGTAGACGCAAACGTACTTATATTTGAAAGAATAAAAGAAGAAAATCTTCATAATGGAAAAATTTATGAAATTATTAAAAAAGGATTTGATAAAGCATTTTCAACTATAATGGATGCAAATATAACTACTCTAATTGCTGCATCATTGTTATTTGTCTTTGGATCAGGTCCAATAAAAGGTTTTTCCATTACTTTGTCATTAGGAGTATTGGCATCTATGTTTACTGCTTTGATGCTGACCAACTTTCTTATACATTTATTTATATCTGTTACTAAAAGAAAGGAAATAAAATTATAATGTTTCGATTAAATAAAATTATTCCAGTTGAACCAAAGTTTAGATTTTTAAATTTTCGAAAACATTTTTTAGTTGTTTCAACAATAGCAATTATTTTTTCAATATTATTGTTAACTTTTAAAGGTTTAAATTTAGGAATAGATTTCAAAGGAGGTACTTTAATAGAAGTTAATACAAAAAATGTTTCAATAGGTGAACTCAGAAATATTCTTTCCCCTAATTTCAATGAAGTTTCTTTGCAAGAATTTGGAGGCAAAAATACCATAATCATACGATTACAGAATCTTAACAATCAAGAAAGTATCGAGACTGTTAATAAAGTTAAATCATTAATATCTGATAAAGTTAGTGAATTTAGAAGATCTGAATTTGTAGGACCAACAATAAGTTCTGAATTATTATTTAAAGGTTTTCAGGCTGTTACTTTTTCTCTTATGGCAATATTAATTTATATTTGGTTTAGATTTGAATGGCAATTTGGCTTCGGTGCTGTTGTTGCCTTAACACATGATGTTTTATTTACACTTGGAGCATTATGTATTTTTAATGTAGAATTTTCACTAGCAACTATTGCTGCCATATTAACTATCGCCGGATATTCAATTAATGATACTGTTGTTATATTTGATAGAGTTAGAGAAAATCTAAGAAAATTTAAAAAGCTTGAATTAATAGATTTATTTAATTTATCTATAAACAATACACTTTCTAGAACAATAATGACAAGCTTAACAACTTTGCTGGCATTATTTTCACTTTTACTATTTGGTGGAGAAGTAATTAAACCTTTTGCATTAACAATGATAATTGGAGTAATCGTGGGTACTTATTCATCAGTGTTTATTGCTGTCCCCACTTTACTAATATTTAAGTTTAGACCACAAGAAGATGAATAAATTTATAAACTTTTTATATAATTATTATTAACTTTTTCCCAATTTACTAAATTATCTATAAAAGATTTTAAATAATCCGGTCTTTTATTTTTGAAATCAACATAGTATGAGTGTTCCCAAACATCACAGCCTAATATTGGTTTGTGACCGTGAACTATAGGATTTATTGCGTTAGCAGTTTTAGTAATTTCTAATTTACCATTATTCAAAACTAGCCAGCACCATCCTGAACCAAATTGACCAATACCAGCATTAATAAAATCATTTTTCATTTGATCAATAGATCCAAAATCATCTTTAATTTTATTTTCTAATTCAGATGGTATTTTTCCATCTGGATTATTACTCATTATTTCCCAAAAATGAATATGATTGATATGTTGTGAGACATTATTAAATACTGGTGCGTTATTACTTTTAAATGAATTAATTACTATTTCTTCCAGCGTTGATTCATTAAGTTTTTGTTCTTCAATAAATTTATTGCCATTAGTAACATATGCCTGATGATGTTTTCCATGATGCAAATCTAGAGTTTCTGCTGACATATATGGATCAAGAGCATCTTTGGAGTATGGTAATTCTGGTAATTCTAGTTTTATCATTTTATCCTTCTATAATATTTTTCTTAAAAAACTACCTGTATAGCTTTTTTTATTTTTTGCAATATCTTCAGGAGTTCCTTGTCCAACTATATTTCCACCTTTTGCTCCACCTAATGGCCCCAAATCGATTATATGATCTGCCGTTTTAATAACATCTAAATTATGCTCTATTACAATTACAGTATTACCCTCATCAACTAAGGTATGTAAAATTACTAGTAATTTATTGACATCATCAAAATGTAATCCAGTAGTTGGCTCATCAAGAATATAGAGAGTTTTACCTGTTGATCTTTTTGATAATTCTCTGGACAGTTTAATTCTTTGAGCCTCTCCACCAGAGAGTGTAGTTGCAGATTGACCAATCTTTATATAATCTAAACCAACATCCATTAATGTTTGTAATTTTTGCTTTATATTAGGAATTTTTTGAAAAAAATTATAACCTTCTTCAACTGTCATATTTAAAACATCAGAAATAGATTTTTCTTTATATTTAACCTCTAAAGTTTCTCTGTTGTATCTTTTACCTTTACAAATATCACATTCTACATACACATCTGCTAAAAAATGCATTTCTATTTTTTTAACTCCATCACCTTCACAACTTTCACATCTTCCACCTTTAACATTAAAAGAAAATCTCCCAGGTTTATATCCACGAGCTTTTGATTCATTTAAATTAGAAAACCAATCTCTAATTGGTGTAAAACATCCCGTGTAAGTTGCTGGATTTGATCGAGGAGTTCTGCCGATTGGTGATTGATCAATATCAATCACTTTATCAATATTTTTAATCCCCTTAAAATTAAAATGATTTTCATTTTTATTAAGAGATTTATTGAAATATTCATCCAATCTTTCATATAGTGTATCAATAATTAATGAAGATTTACCACTACCGGATACTCCCGTTACACAAATAAAATTAGATAAAGGTAAATTTAAATCTAAATTATTTAAATTATTTGTTTTAATTTTATTTAATTTAAATATTTTATTTTTATTATGAGCTCTTCTTTTTGACGGTATTTTAATCTGTTTCTTTTTTGATAAATATTGACCTGTTAAACTTTTTTTATTTTTTAAAATCTTTAAATATTCTCCTTCAGCAATAATATTTCCACCGTGAATTCCTGCTTTAACTCCAATATCAATTATATGATCTGCTTGCTTAATAGCTTCTTCATCGTGCTCAACAACAATGACTGTATTTCCTAAATCTCGTAATTTATAAAGAGTTTTAATAAGTTGCTGATTGTCTTTTTGATGCAGTCCTATAGATGGTTCATCTAATACATACAAAACTCCAGTTAAACCTGATCCTATTTGACTCGCTAATCTTATTCTTTGACTTTCTCCTCCTGATAAAGTTTTACTTGCTCTAGATAATGATAAGTAATCTAAACCTACTTGATTAAGAAAGATTAAACGATCTTTGATTTCTTTAATTACACCTTCTGCTATTTTTTTTTGGTTGGTATCAAGTTTTTTACTTAATTGGTCAAACCATTTTAAACTTTGGTATATAGATTTTTTTGTTACATTGCCAATATGGATTTTATCAATTTTTACTGACAAAGCTTTTTCGTTTAATCTGAATCCATTACAAACTTCACAATCTCTTTCTGATAAATATTTTTCTAATTCATATTGTACCCACCATCTTTCTGTATCTGAATATTTCCTATCAATAAAATTAATTATACCTTCAAAATTATCTAAAAAATTAATTTCATTATTATTATCTCCATAAAGTATTAAATTTTTTATTTTTTTTGGTATTTTCATCCATGGAGTTTTTTTTTCAATTTTAAATTGATGTAATATTTTAGTTACGGTTTCAATAAAAAATTTTTTTTGATAACCAAAGACTTTTGTTTCCCAGGGTTTTACTGCACCATCTAATAATGATCTTGAGTCATCTGGAATAACTTTTAGTTCATCAAAGTATTTTTCAATTCCTAGACCATCACATTCACTACAAGCTCCTTGAGGAGCATTAAAACTAAATAATCTTGGTTCTATTTCTTCTATGGTAAATCCTGATACTGGACAAGCAAATTTAGATGAAAAGATTGATATTTTTTTTTGATCTAAATTTTCTAAATATAATAAACCATCAGATAAATTTAGAGCAAGCTCAATACTATCTGATAATCTTTGTCTAATATTATTTCTAATTACTAATCTATCTATTATTACATCTATTTTATGTTTAAAATTCTTTTTAAGCTTTGGGACATTATCTATATCATAAACTTCTTTATCAATTTTTAATCTTTGATAACCTTTCTTTTTTAAATCAGCAATTTCCTTTTTGTATTCACCTTTTCTGTCTCTTACAATTGGAGAAAGAATATATACTTTATTGTTTAAGTTATTTTTAATTATTAAATCACAAATTTCAGTAACAGTTTGTGATTTTATAGGAAGTCCTGTTGAAGGTGAATATGGAACTCCAACCCTAGCAAATAATACTCTTAAATAATCATAGATTTCTGTTACGGTCCCGACTGTACTTCTGGGATTTTTTTGAGTAGTTTTTTGTTCTATAGATATTGCTGGTGATAACCCTTCTATTGTATCAACATCAGGTTTATTCATCATCTGAAGAAATTGTCTTGCGTATGCAGATAAACTTTCAACATACTTCCTCTGACCTTCCGAATAAATAGTATCGAAGGCTAGAGTTGATTTACCTGATCCACTTACCCCAGTAATAACTACAAATTTGTTTTTTGGAATTTCTAAATTAATATTTTTTAGATTATGTTCTCTTGCACCTTTTATAACAATTTTATTGTGATTCATTGATTTACTGATAGTTAATTTCTATAATTTGTTATAAAGATATATATACAAAAATTATGAGTGGTAGTGTTAATAAGGTAATTTTGTTAGGTAATTTAGGAAGAGATCCTGAGATTAGATCAATGCAATCAGGTGGTAAATTAGCTTCTTTTTCTATTGCTACATCAAAAAGATGGAAGGATAAATCAACTCAAGAACAGAAAGAAAAAACTTCTTGGCACAATATTGTTGTTTTTGGTGATGGGTTGGTTGATATTGTTGAAAAATATGTAAAAAAAGGATCTAAAGTTTATATAGAAGGTGAGTTACAAACTCGTAAATGGGTAGACCAATCAGGAAATGACAGATATACCACTGAAGTTATTCTCCAAGGTTTTAATTGTAATTTAACACTTTTAGACTCAAGAAATAACAATTCTTTAGGTCAGTCAAATCAAGAAAAAATTACAGATAGTGAGATTGATTCTAACAAAAATTATGATTTAAATACTTCTGATTCTTCAAATGATGAAGATGATATTCCATTTTAATAATTAACTTTATTAATTTATTATAACTATATGATTTATAAGAATTATTATAAAATTTATTAAGAATATAAGTGTTTGTTTAAAGTAATCTTTTTTGTTATAAAAAATTATAATTTTTCTTAGAATTTAGGGTTTTTTAATGTCAAAGGATAATGATTTGGGTCAAGGAGATTTAGAAAAAAATAAGATTTTTTCAGTATCATTGGTAGATGAAATGAAAAAATCATATTTAGATTATGCTATGTCTGTTATTGTTAGCAGAGCATTACCTGATGTAAGGGATGGTCTAAAACCGGTTCATAGAAGAATTTTATATGCCATGAATGAATCTGGTTATAATTTTAATAAACCTTATAAAAAATCAGCAAGAATTGTAGGGGATGTTATGGGTAAATACCATCCTCATGGTGATTCAGCTATTTATTATTCAATGGTTCGTATGGCTCAAAATTTTTCTATGAGATTGGAATTAATAGATGGTCAGGGAAATTTTGGATCATTAGATGGTGATCCACCTGCTGCCATGAGATACACTGAGGCAAGGCTTTCAAAAGTTTCTGAAAAGTTAGTTAAAGATTTAGAAAAACAAACAATTGCATACCAACCAAATTATGATGATAGTTCACTTGAGCCTGTAGTTTTACCAGCCCAATTTCCAAATTTATTAGTTAATGGTGCTTCTGGAATAGCAGTTGGCATGGCTACTAACATAGCTCCACACAATTTAGGTGAAGTTATTGAAGCATTATTGCATTATATTGATAATCCTGATTGCACAATTGAAGATTTGCAAAAATTTATTCTTGGACCAGATTTTCCAACAGGAGGACAAATTATAGGTAAAAAAGGAATTTTAGATACCTTTTTAACAGGCAAAGGATCATGTGTTTTGAGATCTAAAACTTCTATTGAAAATTTTAAAAAAGATAGAGAAGCAATTATAATTCACGAAATTCCTTATCAAGTTAATAAATCAAAGCTTTTAGAAAAAATTGCAGAGTGTGTAAAGAATACAACTATTGAAGGAATATCAGATTTAAGAGATGAATCTGATCGAAATGGCGTTAGAGTAGTCATTGAATTAAAAAAAGATATAGACCCAAAAATTATTTTAAATCAATTATATAAACACACTTTAATACAAACAACTTTTAATTCAAATATGTTAGCCTTAAATAAAGGCAAGCCTGAACAATTGAATTTAAAAGAAATTTTAAATGCCTTTTTAATATTTAGAGAAGAGGTAATAACTAAAAGGACTATATTTGAATTAAATAAAGCTAGGGATAAAGCTCATATATTGTTAGGTTTAGTTGTAGCAAATTCAAATATAGATGAAATTATAAAAATAATAAAATCTTCAAAAGACTCTAAAGAAGCAAGTAACAAATTAATTTCAAAAAAATGGCTATTATCAAAAGATAATATCAATTTTATTAAACTTGTAGATGACCAGAAAAATAATCTAGATGATAATGTATATATTCTCTCAGAATTGCAAGTTAAAGCTATATTAGAATTAAGACTTCAAAAATTAACATCTATTGAAAGAAACGATATTCAAAAAGATTTAGAAAACCTCATTTTAAATATTAATAATTTTTTAAAAATTTTAAATTCGAGAAAAATATTATTAGATGTAATAAAATCAGAGTTAAAAGAAATAAAAACAGAATTTGCAACTCCAAGAAAAAGTCAAATTATAAATAAAGAATTTGAACAAGTTGATGATTTAAATTTTATTCAAAAAGAAGATATAGTTATAACTATTTCTAACAATGGATATATTAAAAGATCTCATTTAGATAATTATAGATCACAAAATAGAGGAGGGAAGGGAAAAACTGGAATGTCTACAAGAGAGGAGGATTTTGTAAAAGAAATTCATCTATCAGATACACATACTAAATTATTAGTTTTTTCAACTTTAGGTAAAGTTTATTCTTTAAAAGCCCATGACATACCTGAGGCCAGCTTAAAAGCCCGTGGTAAACCTATTGTTAATTTAATTAAATTTCAATCACATGAAAAAATTGCAACTTTTTTACCTATTCCTATTGAAGATAAAGATTTAGAAAAATATTTTATAGTTTTTGTTACAAAAAAAGGCATGATTAGAAAAAATAAATTAATTGATGTAGCAAAAAGTGGCAATAGAGATTTAAGAGAGTCTGGGAAAGTTTGTATAAAATTAAATGAAAATGATGAGTTGATCAGTGTTAAACTTTCTAAAGAAAATAATGATGTATTAATTTCTAGTTCAAATGGTAAATGTTTAAGATTTCCAATTGAAAAAATTCGATTATTTTCTGGTCTTAATTCATTTGGTGTTAGAGGTATCAATTTAGAAAAAAATAACAATGTTATATCTCAAGCAATTCTTAAACATTCTATTATTTCAATGGATATTAGGCAAGAATATCTAAAAGCTTCTTCGGATAATAGAAAAAATATTCAAAAATTTAAAAATGGGTTTGAAGAATTGAATAAAAATGAAGAATTTTTACTTGCTATAACTACAAAAGGATTTGGTAAGAGGTCATCAGCATATGAGTATCGGATTTCTAATCGAGGAGGCAAAGGAATTGCTGGTATTTTAACTTCCAAAAAAAATGGTGACGTCATAGACTGTTTTGTTGTTGAAAATAACGACCAAATTATTTTAGTAAGTGATAAAGGTCAAATTATTAGAGTAAATGTTAGTCAAATAAGAATTGCTGGAAGATCAACTAAGGGAGTTAATATATTTAAAATTCCAGATTCTGATAAAATAGTATCTGTATCAAGAATTCAAGAATTATCAAAAGAAGATGACAAATAAAATAGGTATATATCCAGGTACTTTTGACCCAATGACAAATGGTCATATAAATATTGTAAAAAGATCATTAAATCTTGTTGATAAGTTAATAATAGCTATTGCTGACAATCCTTCAAAGAAAACTCTTTTAAATACTAATGAAAGAAAACAAATTATAGAGAATGATATATTAACCTATGAATTAAATTGTAACAAAATTCAAATAGAGATTGTTAAAGGATTATTAACTGATTTTGCTAAATCTTTTAATGTTAATTTTATAATAAGAGGTCTTAGAGCGGTATCAGATTTTGAATATGAGTTTCAAATGACTGGTATGAACTATCAACTAAATTCAAACATTGAAACTATATTTTTAATGTCTTCTGATAATAATTCATTTATTTCTTCTAACTTGGTTAAACAAGTTCATCAATTAGGTGGAGATGTTTCTAATTTTGTGTCTAAAAATACAATTGATATTTTAAATAATAAAAATTAACAAGTTGACTATATATACTTGCTTTACCAATATTTGAACTATATAAAATATTTTTATTCTGTTGGGGCCCTTAGCTCAGTTGGTAGAGCAATTCCCTTTTAAGGAATGGGTCACAGGTTCGAATCCTGTAGGGCTCACCATTATTTTATGAAAAAAACTTTAATAAAAAATCTTGCAACAGGAATTACTAAAAAATGTGATATATTAAGAAAAAATGATAATTTTCTTGAAGTTGTTTTAGAAGAAACTACCATAAAAATTATACTAAAGAAAAAATCTGGAATTTATGTAGGCACATTTAAAGACATGGAATTTATTTCTGAAGGTTAATTGCATCATCAAGAATTGAGCTCTCGTTTTCATAATCTTCTTTTAAAAATCTATTAATAATATCTAATTTTATTTTTTTACCTTTGCCTATGCCTGGACAGTTGATTGCAATATCTTCATTCCAAGTTTTTGTATTCATATTTTCATTCCAAAATGGCCAAGTTCTACATTGTGATGGTCTACTTTTATAAACACTACATTTTTTTTGTTTTAAAAAAATACATTTTCCTTTAAAGCTTTTTTTTTCAGTTAAGTGAATATAACCATCAGTAATTTGACAATATTTTAATTTAAATTCAGTAATTGATATTTTAAAATATTTAGCAAATCTTGTAATATCTTTTTTGCTTAAATAAACAAATCCATAAGATCCTCTAGAAACACAACAGTTACCAGAACTTTGGCATTGAAATTTAATACCATCTTTAAGTTTAATTTTCTTCATTATCCAGCAAGGAGAGTTTTAATAGCAGCATCACGTTCTTGAATATATAATAAATCTTTAATACTTTGATTGTCTTTATTTGTTAAACCTGGATCATTATTTATTATATTTTCTGCATATAATTTTGCATCTTCCAATAAATCTTGATCATATGATAAATCTGCGACATTAAATGTAGGCAATCCTGACTGTTTTTTCCCAAGAATTTCACCTGGGCCTCTAATTTTTAAATCTTCTTCAGCAATTATAAAGCCATCATTAGTTTCTGTCATTATTTCAATTCTTTTTTTTGCAGTTTCATTTATGTGTTCTTTGTGAAGAAGAATACAAAATGACTCATCATTATTTCTACCAACTCGACCCCTTAGTTGATGAAGTTGTGCTAAGCCAAATCTTTCAGCATGTTCAATAATAATAGTTGTTGCTGCTTTGATATCAATCCCAACTTCAATTACTGTTGTTGCTACTAAAATTCTAAAATCTTCATTTTTGAACTTTTCCATATTAATTTCTTTTTCTTTTTCACTTAATTGTCCATGAATTAACAGAACTTTATTTTTAAATATTTTATTTAATGAATTAAATCTATCCGTAGCCGCCTTTAAATCAAGTTCTTGAGATTCTTCTACTAGTGGGCAAACCCAAAAAAACTTGTTATTTGAAGTTTCTAATTTATTTTTTATTCTTTCTATTAATTGTTTTTCCTTTTTTAAAATTAAGGATGAGGTTTTGATCAATTTTCGACCCAATGGTTTTTCAGTTAATCTACTTTCATCCATATCACCATATGCTGCCAAGGTTAAAGTTCTTGGTATTGGAGTGGCACTCATTACCAATATAGAGGGACGAAATCCTTTATAGTTAAATACCATTCTTTGATATACGCCAAATCTATGTTGCTCATCAATTACAGAAAAACCTAATTTTTTAAAATTTACACCTTCTTGTATTAATGCATGAGTACCTATAACGATTTGCACTTGACCATTTTTAATTCTTTCTAATTTTTCTAATCTTTTTTTCCCCTTATCTTTTCCTGTAAGAATTTCTATATTGACATTTAAATCTTTAATCAATTTTGAAATATTATCATAATGCTGGTATGCAAGTATGCTCGTAGGAGCCATTAGAGTTGATTGGTAGCCTGATTCTGCAACAATTAACATTGATATAAGGGCAACAATTGTTTTTCCAGATCCTACATCTCCTTGTAATAATCTGATCATTTGTTTCTCAGATTCTAAATCATTTTGAATTTCTTTAAGAACACTTTTTTGTGAATTTGTTAATTTAAAATCTAGATTTTTTAATAAATTATTTTTTAATTTATTATAATTTTTAAATCGCAATGATTTTTTTCTATAATTAATGGATCTTATAATGCAAATAGATAATTGATGAGCAAATAGTTCATCAAAAGCTAATCTGCGTCTAAAATTACTTTTTTCTTTATATGTGTCATCAATTTCTGGATTGTGTAATTTCTCTATTGATTCTTTCCAATTTTTAAAATTGTATTTTTTTAATATTTTTGTATCCAACCATTCCTTTTGATTAGGTATTAATTCTAAAACCTGATTAGAAATTTTGATAAAATTTTTCATATTCAAACCTGCAGTAAGACTATAGACTGGTTCTTTTTCTCTTAATAATTGTATTTCTGAAATTTCTTCAACATTTGTAGGGTGGGTAATTTGAAATTTATTTCTAAAAAACTCTAATTTTCCCGAAACCATTCTATAATTATTAATTGGTAAAATTGATCTAATCATAGGATGTTTGGCATTAAAATAAACTATATCGATAGGACTATCATTAGCTAAACAACTTACTTTATATGGCTGTCTTCTAAATCTTGAAGGGTAATGTTTTAATATTTCAATTCTTAATGTGACTAAATTTCCAATAGGGGCATCATGTATATTTTCATAATATTTTTTTTCAATTATTTTATATGGAAAATGCCATAAAAAATGAACGTTTAAAATTATACCTAATTTATTAATTACATTTTCTACTTTTGGGCCAACTCCTTTTAATTTATTGATTGGAGAGAGTAATAAGTCTAAATGGGTAGGTCTCATAATTTAAAATTATTTGTTTACTATATTATATTAAAAAACATATGGCATTAAATTCGCTTAAAAAAATTATTAAATATAGATCTACTTATTCTGGAACTAAAGAAACCGATATTTTGTATGAAAAGCATTTTATAAGAAATCTTGATAAATTTAATGAAAATGAGTTAAAGCTATTAAAATCTATTTTTGATTACTATTCTGATGATGAAATTTATCAAATTTTAACTAATAAACTTAATCCAAATCAAAAATTCAAAAATCTTTTTAAAGAAATTAAAAAATATAAATGAAATCTATTGGCCCAATTATTGAAAATACACAAGCATTTATTATTTATGAGACCTTTAAGGCTTATAATGATAAATTAGTTTATATTGGAAAAGACGATAGGGAAATCATAAATATTTATAATAAATTAATATGGTTAATGCCAAAACAAAAAATATTACTTTACAAAGCTTGGGATCAAATCCCTTATGATAATATTTCTCCATCAAAAAATTTACAAACATCAAGACTAGAAACGCTTTACTATCTTGAAGCAAATAAAGAAGAAAAAATAATTATCTTAACTACAATAAATTCTGTTATACAAAAAACACTACCAAAAGCAGAGTTAAAAAAAAATTTTATTAGAATTTCAAAAAATTCTAAATTAGATATAAATAAATTTTTGTCAATTTTAATAAAATTAGGTTATGAAAAAAATTCAAATGTAAGAGATAAATCTGAATTTGCAATAAGAGGTTCTATTATTGATATTTTTCTTCCTCAATTTGATAAACCTATTAGAATAGATTTATTTGATAATTATATTGAATCAATATTTGAATTTGATCCAATTACTCAAATAAGAAAAAACAAATCTGAATTAAAAAAATTTACAATAAATCCAAGTAGTGAATTGATTATAGATACAGTTAATTTAGAAAATTTTAGATCTCGTTTTAGGGAAATTTTTCAAAATTATAGAAAAAGTCAAGTTTACCAATTTTTTTCTGAAGGCATCATTCCAGCAGGTGGTGAACAATATTTACCTCTTTTTTATAAAAAATTAAACTCACTATTTGATTATCTAGAAAATTATAAATTACTCATCCACAATGATTTAATAAATTTATTTGAAGAAAGAATAGAAAATTTGAATGATTATTATAATGCAAGAATTCAATCTAATGATAGTTTTTATTTAAATCCAAGTTTTTTATATTTAAATGAAGAATATTTTAATAAAATAATTAATAAATTTGAAATATTAAAATTATCGCCTTTCTATAATGAAAATTTTATTTCATCAAATATAAAAAAAATTAACAATTTATCATCAATACGTAAAGAAATTGATTTTAATTTTATAAAGCATTTTTTTGAAATAAATTCCAAAGAAAATAAAATAATTATTTGTTGCAAATCTCATGGGTCATTAGATCGTGTATATAAAATTTTAAATCAAAATATACAAATATTTCCTATTGAAATTAAATCCATAGACCATCTATCTAATGAAAACATATATATTACAGTATTAAATATTGAAGAGTCCTTTAGATTAAATAATCTAATTTACATTAATGAAAAAAGTTTATTTGGTTATTTTTTAACAGTTAAATCTAATCAAAAAAAACAAAAACAACAGTTTCTTTTTGAAGAGTTAAATAAACTATCAAAAGGAGTATTACTTGTGCACAATGAATATGGTATTTGTAGATTTAATAATATTAAAAAAATTATTTTAGATGAATCAATTCATGATTGTTTGGAACTAGAATTTGCTGATAATCAAAAACTTTTATTACCTGTTGAAAATTTAAATTATATTACAAAATATGGAAACGAAGATGAAAATAATATTAATTTAGACAAATTAGGTGCTTCAAATTGGCAAAAAAGAAAAGCTGCAGCCAAAAAGAAAATTAAAGAAGCTGCCAAAAAATTAATTAAAATTGCATCAAATAGATTTCAATCAAAATCCCTTCCAATTAACATAAACAATGATGAATATGATAAATTTTGTAGTACATTTCCTTTTGTTGAAACAGATGATCAATTAAATGCTATTAATGATGTTCTTAATGATTTCAATAAAGGCATACCAAGTGATAGATTAATAGTAGGAGATGTTGCTTTTGGTAAAACTGAAGTTATAATTAGAGCTTTATTTCTTGCTGCAAAATCAAATGTACAATCAATTGTTTTTGTTCCAACTACATTACTTTCCCGTCAACATTATAATAATTTTAAAAAAAGATTTAGTCAATTCAATATAAAAATCTCAGAAATATCTCGATTAGTTTTAAATAAAGATAAATTAAAAATATATAAAGAATGTTCTGAAGGCAAAATAGACATACTAATCGGAACTCATGCTTTACTGAGTGATAATTTATCTTTTAAAAATCTTGGTTTAATAATATATGATGAAGAACAAAAATTAGGAACGCTACAAAAAGAAAAATTTAAAGAAATTGCTCCAAATGCACATGTTTTATCTTTATCGGCAACCCCTATACCACGAACACTCTCTATGTCTTTATCAGGAATTAGAGATTTAAGTCTAATATTAACCGCACCTTTTGAAAGACTGGCTGTTAGAAGCTATGTTTCTGAATTTGATGAAATAACAATTTCAGAAGCAATTAAGAGGGAAATATATGGAAGAAAAAATGGTGTTTACTTTGTTACACCAAGAAAAAAAGATATACCTTTTATTGAAAAATTTTTAAATGAAAAATTACCTGAAATTAAATATGTTGTAGCACATGGTCAATTATCCCCAACAATATTAGAAACTAGAATTTCTAAATTTTATAATCAAGAAGTACCACTAATGGTCAGTACAAATATAGTAGAGAATGGATTAGATTTACCTCATGTAAATACAATAATAGTATATAGATCTAATTTATTTTCTTTAGCAACTCTTTATCAATTAAAAGGAAGAGTTGGTAGATCATCTAAAAGAGGTTATGCATATATGACCTATAAAGAGAATGAACTTAAAGATAATGGCAAAAAAAGATTATCTATTATTAATTCTTCTGACTCACTTGGATCAGGTTTTAGCATTGCCTCACAAGATTTAGATATGAGAGGTGGAGGTTCAATTATTGGTGAAGAACAGAGTGGATTTATTAAAGAGATAGGAACTGAATTATATCATCAAATGTTAGAAGAAGAAATACTTCTTAATAAACAAAATTTATCTAATTATCATATAGATAATAAAATTTTTCAACCTTCCATAAAAATTCCTGAGGAAATATTCATTCCAGAAAATTATATAGATGATCTAGATCTAAGACTTTCAATATATAAAAGAATATCTAATCTTTATAATATTGATGATCTATCAAATTTAATTATTGAACTAATAGATAGATTTGGAAATATACCAAAACAATTGCAAAATTTATTTAGTTTAATAGAAATAAAGTTACTTTGTATTAAATATAATATAGATCAATTTGAGTTCAGTAGAAAAGGTATTGTCATAGGTTTTTATAAAAAAAGACCATTAAATCCTAATAAGATATTTAATTTATCTATGATTAAAAATACTCAATATATATTAAGGCCTGATCAAAAGATATTTTACGATTTTAAAGGAGTTTTAAATGAAAATAGATTTAATCTTTCAAAAAAAATACTTAAAGAAATTAATTAAATATTTTGGCGGAGAGAGTGAGATTCGAACTCACGAACGAGTCGCCCCGTTGCCG